>OCVV011318003.1_pt1 | contig 14166 bp, 16 predicted proteins | sample 1539721 | NCBI WGS metagenome assembly OCVV01 (sample SAMN02144230, study PRJEB22623) | gut metagenome | biome: sheep rumen | host: Ovis aries | place: New Zealand
TACATTGTAATACATGATATAATGCTTATAGGTGATTGGTAGAGGACTACCACACCACGAAAGGAGTGTGTCACCACCATGACACAGGATCTGAGAACAAGGTACGGACTTGACCAGGACACCAACACCGGGTACATCTTCCAGGTGGATGATGATGCAGCATCTTTCCACCTGGATCCTGACCACCTCACATTGAGAGACATTCTGCGCTTGATCTGTGAGGGCTTCAATCTGAGATAAGGAGGAGGAATAATGGAGAAGACATTTTATGAGATCATGAAAATCTACCTAAAGAAATACCCTCATCTTATTCACCTGGTTGATCATCGCCGGCACTTTGCCAGGGCTGCATTGATTCTGGTAGCACCGGAGGGAATCAGCACAAAGGATCTTGCTATCCTTGCAATGGCAACACAATATGAGCCACCGGTTCAGGACAAAGACACGCTTGAAGACTTGATCGAATGGGGGAAAGAAAATGGTTACTAAGCAGCTCAACATCTTCATATTCCGCTGTGCTTTTGACTATCCTGTTGTGAATTGTCGGAAAACTGTGATGTGCTTGTGCAATGTTGATTGGTTGTCCAGGTACAATGATGATTGGTTGTCTGAGTACGGCATATCGCCCTGGCATTATTCCAAAGTTAAGGGGAGGAGGTGATATAATGGCAGCGGTAAAGCGGTACATTATAAGTGTGGAGTTGCCTGCAGAGATGTACGCGTCTCTTGAAGCGTGCGCTTTGGATATGCGTTGTAGGAAGTCTGATATAATCAGATGGGGATTGAAGGAGATCCTCGAGTTCTTCAATAGTCCGATACCGGTGGAACACATGAATGATGATGAAGTAAATGTGGAGGAGGTATCTATCGATGGCAAGAAGAAGTAATGCAGCGAGACTCCCAGAGGGCATGACCCTTCTGGACTTCGCAAGCCCTGCAGCAATCATGCGGGCATTCCAGGGTGATGAAAAGAGGATTAGAGCTGAGTATAGCCGGCAGAGGTCCATTGTTCGGAAACGTGTTGAACGGATGAAAGCAGCGGGAGAGACTGACAATTTCGTTTTCCGCAAATATGGAGATTTGAAGCAGGCTCTTCCTACAGCCAATCAGCTCACCACCAGACAGATGATGGAGATCCTGACCAACACCGGCAGTACCATTGCCGGCGGTTATCAATCCACACTATCCGATATCCGGCAGCGCCGGCGAAAGCTCAAGAAGACAATTGAGGAAGCTCAGCAGCAGCAGCGGGAAAAAGCAAAAGGAAAGAAGGGAGTATCTGCTGCCGCCGGCGAGGATGGCGGGGACGAGGGTGAAGCTCTTACAGATGCCCAGGTCAAAAAGGTGCAGCAGCTCATGGGCATGACTCAGTTTGTCCTTGGCAAGGCTCAGGACAGTGACACTATCTTGGAGGAAGCCACAAAGATTGTAAAGCGGGGCGGCAAGCAGCGCAATCTCCTGACAATGGCAGCGGAGATTCTCACCAGGTTTGACGCAGATGTCGAGGATCTGGAGGGTCTGCGCTCAAGGTTCACGGCAAAAGGCACAACAAGGGTATCTTGGGCGAAAGCACACAAGGGAAGAGGGAAGTAACTTGAAAGACACACCTATCATTGATGCAGAATGCACAGATGTGGATCTTGACAGTCTGCTGTCCTCCGTCAAGGTGCTTTCACCAGGTCGAGGGCAGCATTACCCGAAGGACAGAGTCACAGGGGAAAAGATCAAATACATTGATCTGATTTCAGCCTTTGACATTGAGACAAGCCGGCACAGGTTCCACAAGTGGGGATGGCAATCCTGGCTATATCATTGGCAGCTTCAGCTCGGGGAGATTGCGACAATCACAGGTCGTACATGGGCATCATTTCTGTACCTTGTGGGCAAGCTGAATTTCTGGTTGGATCAAAAACAGGCAAGAATGATTCTATATGTCCATGATCTGGCTTATGAGTTTCAATACCTTGCCGGCGTGTGGCACTTTGAGACGCAGGATCTATTTGCCACAGATCAATATGCTCCCTTGTGGGTCATGATGGGAAAAATTGAGCTGAGATGTAGCAGGCGTCTTGCTAACATGGGTTTGATGGAGTGGAGTAATTCATTCTTCCATGTGGACCACCCAAAGCAGAAAGGATTTGATTATGACAAGGAGCGTTTTCCATGGACACCGCTCACAGAGGAAGAAAAGCGGTATTGCGTGAATGATGTGATATCTGTCGTGGAATGTGTGCAGGCCCTGCTGAAGCAATCCGGCTTCAATTTGTACAGACTTCCATTGACTGCTATCGGCTTCATCCGAAAACGTTGTAGAGATACCATGTATCTGTGGAGCAAGGGAAGCATCCTGGAGGAAATGCAAAACCCATTGTGTGTCTATGATCGTCTCAGGCAGGCCAACCGGGGCGGTGACTGTTATCTTAATGATTATCGACGAGAGCAGCTCATAGGCGATGTGGAAAGCTGGGACCGGTCTTCATCATATCCTGATGTCATCTGTCATTGTAAATTTCCCATGACTCGCTTCAAAGAGGAAGATCCCACAATGGAAACATTCAAGTTTCTGGTGGAGCATGGCAAGGCTGTTTTGCTCAAGATTCACTTGTACAAGGTCCGGCTGCGTGATGAAAATTCGCTTATGTACATTCCATACATGAAGTGCATGGAGACAGGATTTAAACGGCCTGTGAAAGTACGGCTTCAGGAAGGCCGGATTCAGGCAGCGGAATATCTGGAGATAGCAATCACGGATCTTGACATGGAGCTGATTGATAGATATTACATCTATGATGGGATTGAGATTGAATGGATGATGTCGGCCCGGTATGGCTATCTCCCGCAACCTCTCTGCGATGAGATTGTACGCTTGTACAAGAAAAAAACCATGCTGAAGGGAGACAAGGATAGACGGATAGAATACAATTATACAAAGATTCTGCTGAATTCAATCTACGGTATGATGTCTCAGAAAGTCATCTATCAGCCTATTGCGTTTGATGATGGGGGGTGGAGTCTAGTACCTATTGACAGAGAAGAAGAATATGCAAAGGAAATAAAAAAGCAATTCCTGAATTATGCCTGGTCAGTTTGGGTCACGGCGTGGTCAAGGTATCGTCTCCACGAGGGCATTGCTGCTGTTATGGCCCAGGATCCTCACGCATTCGTCTATGCTGATACTGATTCAGTAAAAACCATGACGATCCATCCTGATTTCAGCAAGATCAACAAGGCCAGGATGGAAGACAGCCGGAAATCTGGTGCATTCTGTGAGGGTTTTGATGGCCAGGTGCATTATATGGGAGCCTTTGAAAAGGACGGGACATATAGATACTTCCGGGCATTGAACATCAAACGCTATGCAACAGTTGATGATCATGATGTGCTGTCAATCCATGTCTCAGGTGTCCCCAGTGAGGAAGGGGCAAGAGTGCTGCTTGAGAATGGCGGGATCATGGCCTTTGATTATGGATTCAAGTTCTACGGCAGCGGGCAAACAAGAAGCATCATGAATGATATCATTGATGTCACGCTGACAATTGACAATCACAAGTTGCGGATCACAAGAAACTGCTGCATTGTCCCCATCGAGGAGGTGGAAGAAGTCGAAGGTTTGAAGTCCTGGGCAAATGCAATAGTTGACATAATCCACAATGTGGACTATACTCCTGGTGGATGATCAGGGCTGCATCCCCTGTGACCCCCAGGCATCAACCCCGGTGCCTGGTCCTGCCCCTCGCCTGGTGAAGCTGGCCGTGGTGGCGGTCGTCTTCACCAGGTCGAAGGACAGGGCGGTACGACAAGACAATCTGAAACATTCGACAAGATGGAAGGAGAAACAACAATGAATGAAGCTATCAACATCATCAAGGAGTGGGGCGTTAACGGTGACAAGAGGATGCGCTACAACATGTGCGAGAGCCGGGGCCAGAATCTGTCTGATCTCGCAGGCCAGCGGCTGCACATCAAGGCATATATGCTGATTGAGACTCCCAACCCTGAGACTGGAGAGATGCAGCAGTCGCTCAAAATGCTGACGGATGCGGGCGAGTATGTCGGCACCAGAAGTGTGAGCTTCATCACCGGCTTCCTGCGTTTCCTTGCCTGCATGGAATCTGACGATTGCGAGGAATTCGAGGTTGAGAAGCAGCGGAGCAAGCAGGGCCGGCAGTACATCACTTTCAAAGCGTAACAATAACAGCCCGGTGATGCAGACCGGGCTTTTCCTATACCTAAGTATATGAAAGGAAGAGAAGCATGAATCTATACCATGAATCAGGGTATGCGAATATCCCGGAGATCCTCCGGCGGGGGATGACTTTCAATTTTATTATCGGGGGCCGTGGTACAGGCAAAACTTATGGAGCCTTGAAAGAAGTACTTGAAAATGATATCAGGTTCTGCCTGATGCGGAGAACACAGGCCCAGCTTGATACAATCGCAAAGCTGGACACAAACCCATTTAAAAGTATTGTCCGGGATCTGGGACTTGAGTGGTCCTGCGATCCTGTGCCGGCAGGGAAAAACGTGTATGCCTATAAGCAAACATTTGTCGCAGAGGACGGCAGCACAACAGAGGGAAGGACCCTCGGCTATGCTATTGCGCTTTCCACTGTCGCAAATCTTCGGGGCTTTGATATGTCTGATGTGCAACTATTGATCTATGATGAGTTCATCCCTGAACAACACGAGAGGGCTATCAAGTGTGAAAGTGATGCTTTCCTCAACTGCTACGAGACCATCAATAGGAACAGAGAGCTTCAGGGCCGGAAACCGCTGCAGGTTCTATGCCTGGCTAATGCAAATGACTTTGCCTGCCCTCTGCTGGTGGGCCTTGGCCTGGTGTCTACTGTCGAACGAATGATCACCCAGGGGAAGCAGGAATACGTGAATCCTCAAAAAGGGATAGGAGTCTTTTTGCTTACAGATTCACCAATCAGCAGCCAGAAGGAAGAGACTGCCCTATACAAGCTGACTCATGGCACAGCATTCCATGATATGTCTATCCGCAATGCCTTTGCCGGCGCAGATGATCCTGATGTCTATAGTGTGGATCTGAGAGAGTATAACCCTGTCGTGTCTGTCGGTGAGCTGTGCATCTACAAACACAAGTCTGCATCTGTGTACTATGTGAGCGGGCATATCTCAGGATCTGTAGGCCATTACTCTGGTGACGGTGTGGACATGAAGCGGTTTTTCTCCACCAACAGAGGTGTTATCATGGCAGCCATATGTGGACGGATAACCTATGAAAGCCACTTTGCAAAGGCGCTTTTCTTGCGCTATTGCGGTTTGAATTAATTTAGTGTATAATATCTGTAGGGGAATGGACTATGTGCAAGCACAGCTCCGGAAGAGCGCACAAGCCCTTGTGCAGGGCGTGAATAGTTCATTCCCCTTCATTATATTCTGAGGTGGTAACAATGGACGGTATCATTCAGATTGTTCAATCCTTGGGCTTCCCCATTGCGTGTGTCATTGCGTTGTTTTGCATGTGGCAGTCGGAGGTGAAAGCCCATGATGAAGAGATGGATAAGATGCGGACCGCCTTAGAAAAACAGGCTGCATCTACCACCGAAGCCCTGAACAACAACACAGTTATCCTGACAAGGATCCTGGAGCGGATTGGAGTAGATGACGATGATCACCGGTGAGCACATCGCAGAAGTGGCCGAACACAGTGGATTGATTGGAACTCCGTATAGCGAGCTTGATTGCCAGGCGTTTGTTGAAGTTGCCCTTCAAAAGGCCGGCCTGAAGATCATTAACTATCGGGGCAGCAATCACATGTGGAGAGAACTTGTGTATGATCGGCATATGATTGCAGGCACTGATATTCCTGTCGGCGCGCTTGTGTTTATTATCCGGTTTGACGGCGGGGAAAAGAAGCGCGGCTATAACGATGCGATGGGTAACGCGACCCATGTCGGCATTTACCTGGGTGATGGTCGAGTCATCCACAGCACCACCGGCGGGGTCCAGTACGGCAAGCTTACCAGGTTTAGTGATTACGGCCTGATTAAAGATGTTGATTATGAAGGAGGGAAACAAGATGAAAGCGATGCGGGCCAGGGATCGACCGGAGACACAGCAAAATTCAAAGATACGCTGCTGCAGTATATAAGTATGCTGCGGGACAATCTGGACGAAATGGAGGAATTGATCCGTGACTTATACAGAAATTCTTGAGCTGATTCGGGCCGGATATACCCGGGCTGAGATTGACGAAATGCAGAAAGCGGACGAAGCAAAGGCAGCAGCTTCTCCCGGTCCGGCGATCGAGCCGGAGCTTGAGCGGCAGATGGACGAAGAACAGAAACAGACCACAGAACAAAACAAACCGGAGTCGGTTCCTGCTCCATCCGCGGAGCAGAAAGCACCGACTGAGGTCGAAAAGCTGATTTCCGCTCTTGGGCTTCAGGTGCAGCAGCTCACCAGGGCGGTACAGGCCCACAATGTCACCACGATGGAGGGCAACGGTACACCGGCAGAAACTGCTGATGATATCATTGCCAGGATCATCAATCCGAATAATGGAGGTAAATAAGAATGCCTGCGAATATCTCGAATGTTAACCAGGCAATGGGCTTCACTCAGGCCGCTACTCTGCTCAACAGCATTGTCCAGCAGGCCACCGGAAAAAGCAGCCTTGCTGCTGTCAACACTGCCGGCTTCATCTCCCAGGCTCAGACGGCCCTGCTCACCGGCACTGATGTGCTGATGAATGCTATCTCTCAGGTTCTGAGCAAAACGATTTTCTCTGTCCGTCCCTACAATGCCCGGTTCACCGGCCTGCAGCGTGATGCTGTTCAGTGGGGCAATCATGTGCGCAAGATTTCCTTCGGTGCTGCTCCTGTCGAGGAGGAAGAGCGGTACGATCTGACGGACGGCCAGGCCGTGGATATGTTCAAGGTGAAAAAGCCGGCTGTGCTGCAGACCAACTTCTACAGTTACAATTCCTATCAGAATCACTACACCGTGTTCCGGGATCAGCTCGATATGGCTTTCAGCGGTCCTGACGAATTCATGCGGTTTGTGAGCGGGATCACTACTGAGGTTTCCAGCAAGCTGGAGCAGTATCGGGAAGAATTCTCCCGGATGACGCTGCTGAACTTGATCGGCGCAAGCATCAACCTGGGCAATGTCCGTCACCTGCTCACTGAGTATAAGGAAGAGTACGACCTGCAGGACACCAGCGAGATCCTCACAACCCATCTGGACAGCTTCGTGAAGTGGCTGTTTGCACAGCTGCGTGTTTTGTCTGATCGGTTCACTGAGCGGTCCCTGCTGTATCAGACGAATGTCACCGGCTATGATATCATGCGGCACACTCCGAAGGACCGGCAGCGACTGTATATCTATTCTCCCTTCCTCGCTGCTATTGATGCTCAGGTCCTGTCTGCTGTTTTTAACCCCGGATACCTGAATCTGGGCGAGAAGGAAGAAGTCACCTATTGGCAGTCTATTCAGACTCCCGATACCATCTCTGTGACTCCCTCCCAGATTAACCCGGCGACCGGTGCTTATGCTGCCGGCGATGCTGTGACTAATAAAAAGATCCTGGGTATCCTGATGGACTATGAAGCCGCGGGTATCACCCAGGTGCATGAATGGTCTGCTCCGACTCCCTTCAATCCTGCCGGCGGCTATACGAATATCTACTACCATATGGATTTGAGGGGCTGGAACGATTGCACTGAAAAGGCTGTTGTCCTGTGCCTTGACTGATTAAAGGGGGCCTGTGCTTATGGCGTTTCAAGCTGATTTCTTCCCGATGCAGAAGAAAAGGAACAGCACTCTGCAGCCTGCCGGCACAGGCTCCTTTTCTCTGTCTGTCACCCTGAATGACGGAGACACGAGTCTGCTGTCTCCGTCTCTCAGGATGGTGATACCATCTGACGGCATTCTGCTATGCAACTATGTTCACATTATCAAATTCAGCCGGTATTATTGGATTGATGACTGGATCTATAATGCAGATGGAACATGGACGGCGAATTGCAGTATTGATGTGCTTGCTTCCTGGAAGTCCCAAATCATTTCCTCGCCGGGCTATATTGGAAGGGCGGAAAACGCAACTGTTCAGAATGCATACGCCTTAGACACATTCTATCCGGCAACGAATCTGCACACCACATACAGACAGACGATAGACACCGGGATGAGCGGGACGCCGTCTCTTGGCACGTTCGTTATTGGCGTTATGAGCAAGGACAATCCAAACCTCGGCGCGATTTCATATTATGCAATTAGGTCTGATCAGCTTTCTATCATGATGTCCAGTATGATGGCCACAGCTGGAAGCACTGTACAGGACTGGCAGGACACAGACAGCATTACCGGCGATGTGTTGAAAACTATTGTGAATCCTATTCAGTACATCACAACTTGCAGATGGTTCCCCTTCTCGATTCCGAACCTGAGTTATAATACCGCTATCAACCTTGGTGGATGGTCCACCGGCGCGACCGGTGCAAAGATCGGATCAATGCAGCGGGCTTTGTATGGAGATTTGACAATTACAGACCTGCCCGGATTCCTGGATTATCCTCCCTATGCGCGGTATACTTTCATTTCTCCCATATTCGGGACCTTTGATCTGGACCCCACTATAATTGCGCAGAACAAGAACATAACCTGGACAATCGACACAAACCTCGCCACCGGCGGATCTGTGCTTACCGTGAAGTCATACCGGACCTCTGGAGAATCCAGATTCCTCTATGAATTGTTCAGAACATCAACGATGCTTGCGGTAGACATCCCCCTCACGCAGCTGGGCACAAACTATGTTGGACTCGCAAAGAATGCAATAGGTACTGTTGCCGGCGCTGCTGATTGGTCGAAATGGGTTACCTCCCCCGGATCACAGGTTGCGAACATTGCAAATGGACTGATTGATGCTGCCACTATGGCCCTCTCTCCGTCCGTACAGTCTACCGGCGGTTCCATCAATGGCTTTGTCTTTGATGTTGGTATGATGTATGTTCAGCAGATACGTTATGCATCTGTTAGTCAATCAGATGTGACTTTTGGAAAGCCTGTAAAACGGTATCTGTCTAATCTGAATGGCATAACAGGCTTTGTGCAATATGATGTGTCGTTGTTCAATGCAGCCTGTACAAGCACGGAAAAGGACCAGGTTATAAGCATGCTTGAGGGCGGTGTGTATATTGAGTAATACAACCGTCTATCCGCTTGACACCTCTGTATCACATCCCATCTATGAACAGGCCCGAGCAGACGCAAAAGCGAGAGCGCAAAAACAGTGGTCAACATTGAATTTCAATTTGTGGAATACATACAACACCCTCATCAATTCTACATGGGAAGATCCGTGGTATGAGTATGAGACAGGACCGATATACAATGGACCATCAACAGGTGGAGATGATCCCGCGTATGAGCAAACACAGAATGCGTATTATGTCTATTGTTGGCTCAGATACAAGGGATATGCGTTGTATACCATTGCGGCAATGCTTGCATCATTCACACAAGAATCTCTTGTGAGCGGCGGACCGTGGGAAAAATATGTGCATCCATATGCCGGAACAGGCCAGGCGCCATATACTTCTCTCATCGGATTTGATGCACAGAGCACAGCATCGGAAACAGTTAGAACATGGCATGAAAGCGGTGGCGGACTCTCTCCTGCATACACTTGCGAGTCAAGATATGATGAATTCACACAAACCTATATAGGCGGCGAGACATTTCCGGCAGGATCATACAATGCTGCTACTCGCGCAGAACATGCATATTATGTTTACTTTGATCCACAATTTCCGGACGTGCCTTATAGAAGAGTTAGAGAATATGCCTCTCCAACTCGGCACATCGGCGGTTATGGTCTGGTGCAATGGACCCCCTTTACTAAGTTGCCGACCATCGCGGAGGCAACAACAACCGATGGGGGCAAGCATTGGCAATTGAATGCCACGCTTCATCTAATGATATTGGAGGCACAACGCTATCAAGCTATGCATCATCCTTCAACGCCATATTGGGGTGAATGGGTGAACAGCAACGCGACAACTGCATCATTTACGCATAGCGGAACGACATACACATACGGAGAAGCTTGCACATGGGATGATTTCGCAGACGGTACGGCACTATCCAGGAAAATTGAACAAATGGCCCAGCAATATCATATCTCAATGACTGACCGCGATTGCCTTGAGTTGTCTGTTAGCATATGGGATAAATGTTATGAGAAATTCGGCTATGATTGGTCATACATGGAAACGAAGGCTAAATATTGGCTTGCCGCTGTGCGCTATTGGGAAGCTAACGGCGGATGGGATGTGCGCGACATTCCACGAGCGCGAGATATTCCAACATGCGAACTGGACAATTATCATATAAACCCAAAGACTTTCCTGATGCTTGCTGGAAGGAGGAGGAGGCACAGTGTCCGCACCATACTACTATGATACCATTAACCAGGTTGATTCTCATATCATCCCTGGGACGTTGAAGCTCGAATCAAATGCACTTGCACAATACTATCGCAGATATCTCTCACAGAGGGCTTTCGCGGTCCTTCAGTTTCACGGCCTGCCGGATACCTGGGACGAGGAATATCTGAAGTTTGTGCTTCTCTGCTGGGGATTCGCTGCTGTCATCAATACGGATAAGTTCGGTGTGATTCCGCAGCAGTGCGGTGTATCAGGTTATAATGTCTATTACAGACCGACACGGGCCATTGTCACGAATCCATTGTTTGACAAAGCATATGATCTTGTCATAGGCCGTGACTGTGAGCTGATCAGGCTGTCACCTGACTGGCGGGGAATTCCTGATCTCATCGGACATTATGCGGATTTGATGGCACTCACACAGACAAGCATTATCACAAACCTGTATAACAGCCGCCTGTCATATGTCTTTGCCGGCAGCACAAAAGCCTTCGCTGAGTCCTTCAAAAAGATGTTCGACCAGATCAGCAGCGGAAACCCTGCCGTGTTCGTTGATAAGAATCTGATCGGTGAAGACGGGTCACCTAATTGGCAATTGTTTCAGCAGGATCTGAAGTCAACATATATTATTGATCTGCTGCAGGCCGCTGAACGGTGCATTATGAATCAGTTCTATAACGAAATCGGCATTCCAAACGTTCCATTTGAAAAAAACGAACGTTTGAACATGGCAGAATCAACGATAGGAGATTATGCTACACAGTGCCTGGTGGATCTATGGAGACGGACGATCAATAGCACACTGCAGAAAGTCAATGCCATGTTCGGATTGAATATCACGGTAGATTATAACGACACGTTGCTGGAGGTGATGAGAGGTGGAAGCCAGGCTGACAGTCTCGGGGATGACACAGTACAGGCCTGATATCTTTGATGATCTGGAGCTTCCCGTTCCCCCTGTCAATGCTGCTTCCATTGGCCTGCAGGCTGATCAGCTCCGGCAGGCATGGACCATTGACAAAACCGACTTTATCAATTTTCTCTGCCTTGAGACAATGAGCATGAGCCTTGCATATCCTGATGCTGACTTTCTGAAGCTTGCTATCGGAACATGGAGCCGGTCACATATCCATGAATGGCAGAGGATGTTTGATACCCTTTTCTATAAGTACAATGCTTTGTGGAACAAAGACGGAAAAGTAACAGAGTCAGGAACGGATACCCACACACAGACGGAAACGGAAACCGGCACCGGCACCGGCACAGGATCCTCAACAGCGACAGGCAGCACCCACGGATACAATACGACAAGCCCTGATATCTGGACACCCTCAGACAAAACCGAATCTTCATCCTCTACTGACACAGAGACGGAAAGCACCCACACAGACAATACAAGCGACACCTTCAGTCATACCAGGATTGAACAAGGTAACATAGGCGTGACCATGTCGCAAGAAATGATCCAGAAAGAAAGAGAGCTGGCCATGTTCTCTATCGAAACATACATAGCAACCGAATTCAAAAAGACATTCTGTCTTATGATATGGTAAGGAGGTATCGAAATGCCCTACTATCAATTTCCCGGTTCTGATTTCCATGACCTCAACCTTGATTGGCTCTTAGAGCAGATGAAAAATTGCCTTGCTGAATGGGCTTCTACTAAAGCAGATTGGCAGGCGCTTACTGCAAGCAATGAAGCCTTTAAAGCCGCAATTAATGCTGAATGGGCAGAGGTTCAGGCTTTTGTTACAAACTACTTTGATAACCTGGATGTTTCGCAGGAAATCAGCGAAAAACTTGATGCAATGGCTGCTGATGGTTCATTACTCGCTGTTGTACAGGCAACGGTGGAATCTTCAAGTGCTACAGCGGCGGCGGCATGGCTTGCCGAACACGTCACACAAGGAACCGGCTATGTCATTGACAACAGCCTTACTGTAAACGGTGCCGCTGCTGATGCATTTTACACTGGTGCCGGCATCAGAGCAAACAGCAATGAAGCCCATGGAACAATCAGCCCACATACAAGCGATTTGGAACATCATTTCTTTGTTCTTTGTTCCACAAACTATAACACCGGTGAAATCTATCCCAATATCCACAACAGAGCCTGTTCCTCTCTTCTTTCTCCGCTGAAATATGGCAGAATTACCGCAACAGAACCTTATGAGTTTAGCGTCCTTGTGTACGACTCCAACAAAACCTATTTGGGCGTTATCCAGCCTAACGGCAGTTGGGCCAAGGGAACCAATGTGCGTTGGCAGCGCACATTTGACTTTGCGCAATATGGGCTGCAATATTATTTCAGAATCCAGATTAGAAATAATGTTGATTATGAAACCGACCTAACATATGATGAGCTTGTTCCGAACCTTCAGATTTCTTACTCAAATATTTATCTGCGCTATATGAATCAGATGCTTTCAGAAAACGCCCTATTTGACGATGTAACAGATGTTCACCAATGGCGGAATGTTACACTTGATAGCGGTTGGGAAACCGCTTCAACCACGCACAAAACAACAAGAAACGAGATTGCGCCGTGGCAATATCCATATGTTTATGTAGATACCGCAAATCTGCCGGAAGGCGTTTCCGACATCTATATGCTTGTATATATCCTCGCTAATGGCAGTTGGAAACCATACAGAAATAACGGGATTGCGACAGTAGCGAGCGCAGGCGGTCCCGCTGTAAAATTCCATTCCTTTTTCCCTTGTGAGTACGAAGGAAACCCGACTTACAGAGTCGAAGTTGTCGCAGTCGATGACCAGGGAGCTGCTATCTCGGTGGACGATCTCCCTTCAAGGGTTCATTTCCTCAGAAGCAAGCTTTACAGAACGGACAAAAAAGACGAAATAAACATTCTCTTTATTGGTAATTCTCTCACGCAAGATGCCGTTGCTTATCTGCCGTATGTCCTGCGGACTCTGTATGTAAACAAAGTTTCTTTCAGAATCGGAATCTATTACAATGGCGGGTATAACCTGACTCAGGCATATAATCAATTCGTTTCCGGTGGAACTGCTGAAATATTCAGCATTACCGCAAATGATATTTCATGGTTGAATTACTCCGGGACCGGGGCAAAAACAATTGATTACGCCCTCACCCGGTACAAGTGGGATGTCATTTGTTTGCAAGAGTATTTCAACCATGCAGACCAAACGCCAGACGCCTATAACAATTGTGTTTCGTATATCATCGAGCATTATACCGGCGGCAATCCGCTGCGGTTTGTCGAGTTGCTCCACGCGCCAAAACGAGACGATGCAGAAACGGTATATAATCGCACGGTTGCCGGTTGTCAACGAATCCTCGCCAATACGCCTTGCGAAGATTGCGTAAACCCCGGAACAGCAGTTTACAAAGCCCTCTCTACTGATCTAAATAATCTGGGAGATCAGGGCGGACTATCACCGGACGGGATCCACACCCAGGAAGGATTGCCCTGCCTGCTACAAACCTTCGTCATGCTTAAATGGGTGTTGAGAATGTTCGGGATTGAAAATAAATCCTTCTACAATACTTCAATCAGGATTACAACGACAGTTTATAACAAGATCTCGGTACCTGGTCCGAACCTCGGAACCGGTGTAATACCGGGAACGAATGCACAGAATCTTCTCGCGCAACAGATCGCAATCAATGCAAGCAATGAAGGAAGAAAAATTGTAATTGATGCATTCTAACACACACGCAGAAATACACGGGTGTATCCCCGTGTATTTTTTTTGTTGCA
>OCVV011301203.1_pt1 | contig 14165 bp, 17 predicted proteins | sample 1539721 | NCBI WGS metagenome assembly OCVV01 (sample SAMN02144230, study PRJEB22623) | gut metagenome | biome: sheep rumen | host: Ovis aries | place: New Zealand
GGAGGCGGCGCGAATCGAACGCGCACATCGATTACCGATGGACACCTTAGCAGGGTGTTTGACTACCATTATCACACGCCTCCATCAAGCTTTTTTAATGACATTTTCGATGAGACTTAATTAATCCCACCACTCACGATAGTGTCTTCTAACATAGCTGAAGAATTCATCGATAGTCTTTTCCTTAAGAGCATCTGCTTCAGCTGTAAGCTTCTCATATTCTGCCTTATTTTCTGGACTGTCCCATTCCATTTTTAGCTCAAATAAATTACTACCATCATTGCGTAGTTCAGACTTCACATTGTAATGCTTTTCCATAATTTCAAGAGCTGAGGCATTAAACTTGTCTTCAACGATTAAATCACCTAAACGGCAAGCTTCTTTAAGGCTTTCAACAATTTCAAGTCGACTTTCATCTACTTGCATACAGTGTTTACCTTGGTCATAAAAATCTAACATAATATGAAGTTTATGAACAATTAAAGCGATGAAGAAGAAACCATCAAAATCATGATCATATTTAATAAAAGGCATCCAACGTTTTCTCCAGTCAGAATTCTTTTTAATCCTAGCACTTCTTGGCTTAGCTTTTCTTTCGGCTAAATACTTTTTCTTGTATTCTTTTAAGTGTTTTCCAACCATAACTGGCTCCTTTTATTAAAATAAGCTAATTATAAGTCCAACTCCATCTAACATGACTTCTGATAGACAAATAATCAACTCTATATTATTATACAATAATTTTTAATTTAGTAAATAAAAAAGTTTGCGCTACTATGAATCTATCACTTAAACTTTTATCAAAAACATTTTGCTTATAAAGTAAACCCTTTAACTAATTAAAATACAGGAGAAGCTGAATGTGCACACTCCTGCAAATCGAAGCTATCGATATCAAATAGCCTCTAATAGAAAGCTTCTATACTTATTACCGCCGGGACCTTGCAGCACCGGCAACTACTTGGTTGGCATGGCGGGAATTACACCTAGAATGTTGTTACTAAAGTCTCGATTTAACAACACTCCGCAAAGCTCTTACTTCGAGACTACTCAGAGCACCTACTTTACAGGTAGGCTGCTTTTTATAATTGCATACATGCCATGGTACTCACTGACAGATTCGAACTGTCGACTTCAATCTTATAGGGACTGCCTTCTTCCACTGAAATAAGCGAGCATAATTAATAACCTATATCTATTATACAATATAGTTTATATATTTTTATTTGTAAATGTTTTTTTTAAAATTTTACAATAAATTTTTCTCTTTCTTCCCTTGGTACATTATAGAAGTCTTCAGCATCTTCAATTTTTATAACCGCATCATTGATTTCTTTTGCACAATCCTCACACCACGGAGAAATCCAACCAGCTGATAAATATTTAGCAGGTTTTCCACATTTAATGCAAGCTTCTTTTGAAAGCTTTTCATATTTAGCTTCCCAAGCTTCTATCTCATCATAAGCTTCTTTCGGAGCACCATTATCATATATTCTAAGAACGCCCCATTTTTCTTTAAGTTGGATAAGTTTAAAACTATCGAGACAGTTATGTTTTTCTAAAATTTCTTTTAGCTCATCCCACATTTGTGGACAAAAAGCTTTTCTCCAGCCTTCAGGAATCTCATCTTCCCAAGTAAAACTATAGTCTGGCTCACCTTTTTCACTATAACCGCTATAAAGTGGGTTTCCATACCAAGTAAGAAATGGATATTTATCACAAAGTTTCTTATTTTCTTCCTTTATTTTATCACTTGAACAACAGTCAGCTCTACTTGTATTAATTTCTTCTTGCATATACAATACCTTAATATATTATACAATAAAAAATCCCGAGCAATGAACCCGGGATGATTTATAAAGAGTCAATTAATTATTTCTTCTTTTTTTTCTTTGCTTTAGTTTCAGACTTTTTGAGTTCTTCTTTAACCTCTTCAATCTCAAATCCTAAAGCCTTAGCAATTTTCAAGTTATCATCGTCATGCTCACCTGTTGCCAATAGATCAATACCATCATCAACGAACAAAGTTGACTCGGATGCAGCATCAATAGCCGTGACAATACGTTCAAATGGGTTTTGCCTCTTTGTAGCAAATAAAGCACCTTTAGCAACATCTGAGCCACTACCTATAGCAAAATATTCATCAAGCTCAGTTACACTTAAATCATTCCAAATTAGCCAAGCTCTGTCTTTATAAGCAAAAATAAATGCATTTGGAAGCATTGTGCAAATATCATCTTCTTTAACATCAGTATTAATACCATTAGCCTTTAAACCAGCGACAATTGTTGGAGCTAATGAACAAATAATAAAATTAGTATCAATATCTTTATTAATAAGATTTTTATCGATAATATTAGCATATTGAATGATTTGTGAGGCACGAGCAGACCCAACGCCACCCATAATTGCACCCGGAAGTTCTTCAACAGGCCAAATTTTTGTACTTGTATGATCTTTTGAGCCTCCAGTGCTAACTTGCTTGTCAGCACCTAAGACAACTCTGTCTTTATCACGAATTGCTATGACCAATGACATTTTAGTTTTTCTCCTTAAAGAACATTCAATGATAACCACCTGCTATATTTAAAAGTTTGTATAAGCAGTTGGTAATACTTATTCTTAAAATATTTAGTTCAGCTGATGCTACAGCTGCTAATTTATAAATTTTATTTTCTTATATCGCTTAGCACTTATCTTCAAAATTATCTAGCTTATCAGCTAAAGCGGCTGTCGGAGAACGCTCAGATTTTATTAGCTTCACGTATCCAAAAAGTTTTTCACCAGCTAGACATTGGATAAATTTTTCTAACCCTTTTGATTTTTCAAAAGCTGCTTTATCACGTTGTCTTATATCGCCATCTAACCAAACCTCTGAACCTTCAGCTGCTCTCGCTACAATTAATTTTAAATGATCAAAAGTTAAGTTTTCAGCTTCTGAGCACATAATTAATGTATTCTCAAAATTTCTACCTCTTAAAGACTGAAGCGGTTCAACCACAAGTGTTCCCTTATTTAACATAGTTCGAACACTATTTTCACCAGCATGATCAATAAATGGCCCTAAGAATGGTAATAATTTATCAATTACTTCACCAGGTAAAGCACCTAAATCCTTGGTATCTTTTACATCAACATTGTTTCTAATCCAAACAATCCTTTCGAATCGTCCTTGTTTTAAAGCTTCTAATGCAGCCGATACTAAAATTAACGTTTTGCCTGTTCCTCAAGTTCCCGTTAACACTTTAACGGTTTTTGTTGGATCCCTCATTAAGTCAAAAGCACAAACCTGCTCTTCATTTCTTGGCGTAATTACAACACTTTTGCCCTTAGAATATTTTTTTGCAGTATTTGATCTTTTATCTTGACGTTTTTCCTGTATTAATTCTTCATCAGTAGCAGTTGTATCTTTAGTTGTTTTAATCGCACCACCAGTAAATCTTCTTAACTTACCATTTTCATAGCAGTAGAAGGTAGAACTTCCACCATCTACTTTTACAATTAAATATTGATTTTCTTTTAATTCAAATGGAACTTTACCATCATTATATAATGTTTGCCACTCATCAAAACTAGGACTCCATTTTTTCCAACCAGTATAAGCTGAATTGTCCATTAATAATCTCCTGTTTCTAGTAAACCTGTATTGCTATATTGGCTCATCGCGCCCAAAATAAAAAATCAAGTTATCAATTAATTTAGCTTAATAAAAACTGGAATACCTAGGCTTATACTACTTTCCGGCTTCTTGTTGAGTGTTTTGTGGAGCTTGTGGAGTATCTGGGAAAAACCCAATGTATCTTTTTTCAAAGCCACCATTTTTTTCTAGCTTAGTATTGTAAAGTTTCTCAAAATCTTCTTTTGATATCTTATTTATAGCTAAAATAGTATTTATTACTGTAACGATATCAACAAGTTCTTCTACAGAGCCAGAAGTTAAAAACTCATTTGTTTCTTCAGCTAATTTGCCTCGAAGCATTGAAATATATAATTCATCATTTTCAGCAGTAGCATAATTAACGAAACTACCGGATTTTTTAACTAATTCTGGAACTTTATCTCTTATAAGTTTAAACATATTATATAATCTCCTAATTATTATATTATACAATAAATAACTAAAAAACCTGCAATTAAGCAGGCTTTTATAAACTTTTTACTTAAGCTTTGCACCAGAAGCAAGACTGACGAGTTTTTCAACTTCATATGGTCTAACAACTTTTTGTGGGGCCACTGTAACTCTGACTTGAGCAACTCCATCTGAACCACCATCAAGCTTTTCAGCCAAATAAACAGCTCTTTCTACATCAGTTAAAGTTTGCTTATAATTAGTGTCAAAGACAACATCGGCAAGAAGTGGATCATCAACAACCACAGCCGCTCTATAGGTAGCAACAAGACCCATATTAAGTTCTAAGCAACTAGGAGATAAATATTTCATTACTGTATCTTTCATCTTGCCAGAGACAACACGGCTTTCAGAGTCTAAAAGCATATTGAAAATAACTACTTCATTAGTTTCTAAGTCAATACCGAAAGACATGAAGGCACGAGTATCGCCTTTAACATGAATTTTTAATTCAATATTTTTTGGATCCCAAGCTTTGGTATTAATGTTTTTCTTGTCTTGGTAACCACAGTAAATTTCTCCACTGTTAAGATTAGAGCAGAAACCATGGAAAGACTGGATAACATACTTAATACCTTTTTCTTTAAGGCTCTTTAAGTTAATATCATAATATTCAGTTCCAGCTGGACCAGTAACGTCTCCAGAGAATAAAATATCCTTAGCATAAGGTGTATTCATGTAATTGAAGAAGCACATAACGTCTATCTTATTATTTTTATCAACAATAATTAATGAAGAGTCAATATCAAAAGCATGCTCCCAATGAACAAATGTTCTAATGTAGTCTCCTCTGGCTGGGATTCTTGAGCCAGCTGGTAAGACATCAACACCTTTGCCAGAAGTGGAGGTATTGACAGGAACACCGACCTTAAAGAACTCCGGTGAAATATAAACACTACCTAAAGAAGGTTGAGCACGATAACCAGCTTCAATTTGAGCAAAGACTGCATCATGAACCATTTTACGAGTAGCATCATTAAGCCTAGACTTCCTCCACTTAGCCTCATAATCAGTTTCAACGTGCTTTTTAACTAATTTATTTTTGGTGAAAGTGAAAGTACGATTTCTACCGTCATCTTCCATCAAATTAGTAACAAATTGATATAAAGCAATTGGGTTTTTAGCTGGAATCATCTTAATGATTTCTAAAGCTTCAGCTGAGCTGGCACGAGAAATTAGCATCCTAATGTTTCTCTCAAATAATGAACCATTAGCAGCATAAATTTTAGCAGCACCTAAAACATCACCTTTATCAAGTAAAGCTTTAGCTCTAGCATAAGGTGAATGTTCATTGGTAGCAAATTTAACTTTACCTTGCATACCAACCTTACTAATTAAAGTATTAAAATATTTAGCTTGCTTTTTAGACATCGGGCAATCTTTAACAAAAGGAATAGCCTTTCTAATTAAATCCGCAGTTTCTTTGTCTAAAACAAGCTTAGACTTTTCACCACAAGCAGCAACAGAAATCTTAACTAAGTCTTTCTTGTATAAGAAGCGAGCGAAGTTAGCATCTTTCTTAATCATGGTAACAGCATTATCAGCACAAAGGATATCAAAATCTTTATAGTAGCCATTAGAGTATAACCAAACAAATTCGTTTTCTTCGTCTAAAGACCAAGGGCGTTTATAATCAGCATAAGATTTAGCAATATTAACTAAAACTTCATCTGCTTCATTAGAGAATAAAATCTTAAACTCACGAAGCTTGATTTCTTTGCCTTCTGGATATTCTGGCAATTTCTTATCAAAAACATCAATAGAAGAATCTTCTTCACCATAAGCCAAGAAATAAGCTAAAACTTGGTTGACAAAAAGCTCACCAGAAGTATAGTACTTAGTATCTTGTGGATTCTTATAGAAAGAAGCTGGAACATTAAGTTTAAATAAATCAGAAATTTCTTTAACGTGAGTTTCAGTTAAAAGTTCTGGTCTATCAACTACAATACCGAAATTAGAAAAAAGATATGCATTTAAATAAGCAGTTCTAACCTTTAATTCTGGGTCCACTTCTTGTGGAACAACTAAAAGATAATGTCTTGCAATCAAAATAGTTTGCTTATTAACATGAACTTTTGAAGGAATTGTAGCTGCACTAAGTGCATTAAACTGATTTCTTGTCACAACTGTGATCTCCTTTACATAAAAAGCAGTCTTTAATATATTAAACTGCTAATTCGCCTAATATACCAAAAACTGCTTGAATATATTAATACTCTGGCCTAACTATACCAAAAGTCCCGAATTGGTGGAACTTGTTGAATCCAATGCAGAAATAAGTATAGGCTCTAATTGTGGGCTTTATTCGCCTGCATTATATTATACAATATATTTTTTTATTTTGTAGCTAATTTTTTTAATTTTTATTTTTTAATATCATTCATTAGAAGCATTAATTTCTGTAGCTTCTTCAATAGCAGTAGCGATAGAATATGCTTCATAAGTAATTTCGTTAAATCGTGTATGTAATTGCTTTTTCTTTGCTTTTAATTGCTTAATTAGCGCTGAAATACTATCCAAGTTTTCTTCATAAAATTTATTATTTTTTAAACTTGTTAATTCTTTCACTATACTATCTATTCTACTTAATTCTGTTGAAATAGTTGCTAATTCTAATTCTAAATCCATTAAACTAACCTGTCCTATCTATATATCTCTAGCTATAATATTATACAATAAGAAGGCTAAGTTTTATTCTTAGCCTTTAAATATTTTTAAATTTTTACCAAAAATTAATTTTCTTGATAAAATTTATCTCTTAAGCTTATAATATCTGTCTTATAAGGATAGCTTTTTGTAGCTTTATCTCTATCTTCTTTAAATAATTTTTTACAAAAGGCGTAGAACTTATTAGTTAATGGAGTTAATAACGCACCAGTTCTTCTATAACTACCAGTTCTTAAAGTTGAATCAGCTACACTTCTCATATGTTTTCAAGTATTATAATAATTTGTTTTTAATTTGGTCATAAACCCATTCTGGTCAACGAAAACAAATCCTTCGATATAATTTCCATTATACTTATAATCTTCGTCATCGGCTTTGTTTACGAGGTCTCTGAACTCATCGTAGTCTTTAATTGTATAAGCCAACTCTTTAACTGGACAATCAATTAATTGTGCAGCTATTTTTAAATCATCATAAGAATAAGTAGCGAATTCTAAATCATTTAAAATAATGTCTAATAAATAAATATTACTTTTAGCATATTTAATAATGTGGGGATCATTTTCTTGATCAACACACTCAAATACATATGTTAATGAGCCATTACCCGTTGTCATTCCAAAGTTATAAGAAGTTCTTAATTGCTCTAAAAGCTTTTCTTTATAAGGCTCTAATAATTTTTTGAAATATTCAACATAATCACCAGTATTAGTTGACTTAGAAGCAATAAATAAATCATCAGTTTTATAGTTATAAGAAACAATACCTAAAAAGCCATTTTCTTTAACATATGCTTTTACTGGAAACTTTAATCTATTCTTTAAAGCAATCATTTCAGTTTCACGGACCTCATTAATACGAAAGAACTTTTCATATGAGCGAGCCATAATTTTATTATTATCTGTATCAATAAATAATCCACGCGCTAAAACTGTTTGTCTAGTCCAGTTAGCAGAATAGAAAGCTTCTCTTGTAAAGTTGAAAGAAGAAATACCATTACCTAATTTCTTTTCTTTAACAAATTGGTTGTTTCTTAAATACTCAACTGCTTGCTCTACTGTTTCAATAGGAGCTTTTTCAACATTAAAATCTTCTGTAATTGGTTGGCAATTAGCTAATTCAACAACTTTCCAACCTGTAGAGTCTAGCTCAACAATTCTTAGCTTACCACCAAATTCAACTTCACCTTCTAAGTTAAAAACTCTGTCAGCTAATTGAACTGGATCTTGTGCAGTATTACGATGACCATGAACTTGATATTGATTTTCTTTAGTTTCTCTCATCCAAGTATCTGCAATATCTTGATATTCATTATATTCACCAACACCATTAACAAATGCACAAGTAGGAATATAAGTAAGGTTTTTACGCATACATGGAATACCACCGTGACAAGCTAAAACTTCAACGCCATTATACATAAAATGAGACATTTGTCTTAGTTTACGGTAGAACATTCTAGCCATTTTTCTGTCAAAGCCACCTATGATTAATTGGCCTTTTGTCTTATCTTCAAACTCTTTTGACTTAGTTGGAGCATCGTTGCCATAATCTCTTAGATATTTTTCATGGTTTCCTTCTAAGAAACAAACATTTGGCTTATTCATAATTGAATATAAGAACTTCATGACTTCAGCATTTTGATTTCCACGGTCAATATAATCGCCTAAGAAAATATACTCAACATCATCTTCTAGGCCGTCTTTAAAATATTGCATTAAAGTATCATAGCAGCCGTGAATATCACCAATAAAAACAATTTTTCTGTAAGCTGATAAATCAATTGGTTTTTCTAAAATCTTATCTAATTCATCTGGTTTAATGACTTCAACACCTGTAGGAACTGGTTGTGTTGCAAAACGAGCGTAGATATTTTCAATGCTCTGTTCTGGAACAATTTTATCTTCAGAACGTTGTAAATTTTGTTTCTTACAAACTTCTAAAGAAACATCAGTAAAATCAACACAATACAGTCTATATCTATATTGATCTGCCAATTCTTTATATCGCTTAATATCTTTTGTCTTTGAAGCTGTAGCATCTAAAACTGTTAATTCGCCTCGTGACATTCTATATTCAAGTAAATCTAAAACAATCTTCCAAGTTTCTTGCTCAACTGCGAAATTTCTTGCAATAGCAAAAGCACCGTCAGCCTTCAATTCTCTTGAAGCACACATAACTCGAACATCATCTGGACAGAGCGTGTAGGGCTTTAACCCGTGCTTTTCTATAAATGTAGATTTTCCGGCTCCTGGTTAAGGAGCACCTCTTGTAATTAAGAGAGTGCGTATAAAAAATCACCTGACCTTTCGTAAAGTATAATCTAATATATTATACAATATTACTTAGTTGGAAATTAGTCTTTTTTATAACTTTGTTAATGTGCTAAAAATTAATTACCTTTAAGCTCAATTATTTTACCTTTATACTTAAAATCTGAAAAATAATTATAAGTTTTATCTTCAAAAATTTACAAGACAATCCTTTAATTTTTTTATTATGAGCTTTTGTGTATAGACATAAAGAAACTTTTAGTAATGAATCAAAATTTTATCTAGGCTTTCTTAGAATATGCTCTATTCCATATTTAGCTTCTTAAATCTTTTATCATATCGTGATGTGAAATTTTTGCACTTCAAAATTTCTTTAACTGACAAATAAAAAAGACGCTTATAAACGTCTTTTTATTTTTTAGCATCTAATTAACTGCTTTATTTTTCTTCACCTAGCAAATCACCTTTGCCATTGATATTAAACGATTTATCTTCATCACCCCATCTAAATACAAATTTAATACCGACTTCATTTCCACGTTTTACGTTAATTCTCGGATCAACTAAGGCTTTATGAAGAAAATCTGAAGTACTAAAACTTGCAGCTTTGATATACTCATTATAAAGTTCTTTACTTCTACATCTAACAATCATATCAGCTACACGGATTCCTAAAATACGGCCATCAGCGCAAGCGTAATAAGTCCAATCGCCTTCACAGCCTTCTCTGAATCCCCAAACATTAGTCCAGCCAATAGCACCCCAATGGTTTTGATTGCTTACTGGAAATGTTTTATCATAAAGCTTTTCTACCCAATGTTCTTGTTTAACAGACATGTTAATTTCTCCTTTACTTTATTGTTTATATAATTTAGCAAAAAGAAGCTTAATAACCTCTTCTTTTTGATTCAACTAATTCTTCTAGTGTAACTGGCGCTAAATCTCTAACATCAGCACCAACATTAAATGCACGATCACCTAAATTAAATTCTAATGGATGATATGAGCCATTAGACTTATTTGAATGAATATGCCCAAATAAATGATAAGCTCCATACTGCTTTCTATTCCAAACAGCAATTGGGTAATGAAATAGAATAACAGAAACTTCTTCACCTTTTACAGTATCTTTAATTTCAGCATAATCTTTAACCCAACCAAATAAATTTAAGTCAAAATATTTACCTTTTAAAAAAGCATCATGATTACCTTTAACTAAAAACTTTTGACCATTTAATCTTCTTAAAAAATTATTTGCTCTGTCGCCTTTTGTATCAAAACAAAAATCGCCTAAGATATAAACTTCATCACCGGGTTTAACTTTAGCATTCCAATATCGAATAATAGCTTCATTCATTTCATCAATATTATTAAAAGGTCTGCTTTCAGGTTCAAACTTAAGTACATTTTCGTGGCAGAGATGGAGGTCGCTAGTGTAAAATTTCATAATTTAGTCCTCCTTATTAAAAATTTTCTTTGTTTTCTTTTTAGTCTGAAATGTAATCTATTTTTATTTTCTCTAAATCAACTTCTTCTACATACTCTCTTATTTCAAAAAAATAAAGAACTTTTTTCATTGCATCTACTTTTTCCTTCAAAAAATTTATATCAGTAATAGGGTCGATAAAATCTAATAAATTTTTCGCTTCTTGATTATGATTAAATGTTTCGCCTGCTTCAATTTTACTTATTAAATTTTTTAAACGTTCAAACCTAATCTTTGTTAATAAATATTCAGCTATAAATCTTTCTGTATAATAATAACCATAAAATAAATCAAAGGTGTTTCTCACATTCCAAGTTTGTGCATAAATTTCTTGTAGCCCCCTTCTTTAGTCATAAATAAATTCTCTTATATTTTCTTCTACATTTTTTTACTTAGTGATGTAAATTTTGGCTTATCATTTAAAATTGGAATACAAGCAGGGACAACACCCTTACCGCTGGTAACATAGAAGTGTTGTAAACTTCCATCCATGCAGACAATATACACATCGTTTGAGACATAAGATGTTTTTATAGCTGATTTTGTCCAAACACAATCAGTTTCTAGCCTTTCGTGATCACCAAACAGTCTATTTCTCCAATATTTATAAATTTCCCAGTGTTGCTCTTTGCCTCTTAAGTCTTGTGGTAATAATTTATCTGGAAAGATGTTATATGCTGCTGGAATAGTAATCTTGTAATTATCTTTTAAGGCATCTGGGGCATTTTCTTCCCACCATTTTTCAAGCAATCGTTTAAGGGAGCATTTTTTCCAGTCATTAGTTGCTATGTTCAAATCTTCTTTATCGTCAAATGGGGCAGAGAAGATGCTATCTCTAAAAACTAAAACACCACTACTATCAGCGAGTGCAAGTTCATAGTCTTTGCCATTTTTGAAATGATATTTTTTCCAAACTTGGTTAGAAAAGTCCATAGGTTTTTGTTGTTCTTGCTGAAAAACTTTTAAAGTAAAATTAGCTTTAAGTTCCTCAACTTCGTTTTTTAGCCTTTCGTTTTCCTTAGTTAATAAATCATTTTCTCCCTTTAATGACTTTACTAATTCTTGTGGGTAGTTAATTTTTTCTTTTGACATAATAATCTCCATTTATAATTCTTTCTCATTTAAACCAATGACTTCTTTTGCCATGTCACCTAAATCGTGTTTTGAAATAACATGTGCTTCAAATGTATCATCATTCCAAAAATGCAAATCATATAGTTCATCAGTATTTCTATCACTAAAAGGTGAAAAATGACCTAACATAAACAGATCTTTACAAAGAGTTGTCATTACACCAAAATAAACTTTGTTACCATATTTGCCTTTTACATATAATCTGCCATGTTCATCTTCTTTTGCAGTGGTTAACAAACTCATAAAATCTTCTTTTTTCATTAGTCGTTATTCAAGTTCCTCATCTTCCTCTGGCTTCCAATTTTTAACATATTCATAAAACTTGCCAGTATATTTTATGTCTTTAAAATAATCTAAAAGTTCTTCTTTAGTCATATTGCCATTGCATAAACAGCATTCAATATGGCCATCATGAAGAACATCTTCTAAAGTTTCTTTACACCAATTTTTCCATTCATGTTCATCTTTGATTCTTTCATAATTCCAAACTTCTTTCTTTGTAAGATTCCAAAAAATAGGCCCATCTACAATAGTTGACCAAACAGTATATTTATTATTGGGTTGCTTAAAACAATAATGTGGCATTATTCAAAATCCTCCTTATTTTTAGCTTGACTAATATAATTTTGTAATTTATTATTTAATAACCAACGCTTATGTTCAACCCGTTTTAAATTTTCACTTACAATGTGGTTGTCTTTAAAATTCAAATCATTATCTACCTCAGCGTCAACACCAATTTGCTTAAAAAGTTCACCCATATAAGAACATGCTGTAGCTATTAATTTTAATTCTTCTACTGTAAAATCACAACGCATTATTTAAAATCCTCCTTATTTAAAACCGTGACTGGTCTGTCATATTGATAAGTGCCTGGAAGTGGCAAACCTGGAATTTGAGAATCATTGACAATACATTCAAATTTACAGTTGCCTTTTTCATCTAAATAAGGCTCTTCTTTGTTTAAATCTAAACCAATATTTTTATAAATAGTTTCTACTTCTTTGCATATATTATAAGGGTTAGACTTAATTGAAGAAGTCTTAACTAATACATGATATCCTCCAGAAGTGCCTATAATAACAAAGTTACCTTTACCAAATGCTTTTTTAAATACATCATACATCAAGTCATAGTAAGAGTACATTCCTGCCATAATTTCTATATCAGCTTTAAACCAACTTGGAACATCAATATCATAATCTAAATAATACCTCGTACCCTTTTGATTTGCTTTTAAATGCTTAATTGTGCTCTCTGCTTTACCGAACCATTGATAGCTTTGATAATTATCGCTAACAGTTTTTCCACTCAACATAGCCTTTGAAATTGCTTCATTGACACCGTTATACTCTTCAACAAATTTTTTACAGACTTTCATATCATCACATGGGTTTATATAAAATACAGTACTGATAGTAGAAGTTGGAATTGGCTCACCTTTAGCAGTTGTATATGCCAATTTATTAACTTCAAGTCTTCTTAAAGTTTTTAAAAATTGATCAAAAGTCCAAAGTTCTTGATCATCTTTTCTTTGAGCATCTTTAATTGTTCTAAGCTTAAAAGTAACTGTAGCTAAAAATTCACTTTCTTTTCTTGTTAAACCTAATTCTTCTTGTTGCTCTTTAGTAAGCTTTTTATGTCTGCTAACAAAAACTGCAGAATAACTTTCATTAACTTGTGGTCTCTGAATAATGTGATCAAAAAACCACTTAAGCTCTTCAACCGATGAAATAACTGGATAAACTTCTGCCATCATAATAAAAACCTCTACTATATTATACAGTAGAAAAAGCCATTCGTAAACAACTTTTTAATTTAATTAGCTGTTTTGAAATAACATTTCTTTAAATTGCTGTAAAAGCTCAAACAATTTTTCTCGTGTATTGTATTCCGGGTGCTCTAACACAACATCAAGCATCCATCTTAAGCAATCACCAATTTCTTTGCCACGAAGAAAACCATCTGCAATAATATCATCACCATTAATAGCTAAGTCCTTAACTGTTAATGCCTGGCTCTCTTCTACAACTTTTGCAAATCGCTCATATACTTTATCTGAAACTTCAATTGCCCATTTAGTATTTTTACTTAATTGATGGGCATATGCATCTGCAAGCTTTAGTTTCATAAAATCTAAGAAATGCTCAACTCCAATATCAGCAAGTATTGTTTTGAATGTTCCATTTTTACAAGTCGCCAAATCGGTGTCATGATATTTAACAAATTTAATCACTAAGTCTTTTTGTTCATTAGAAAACTTTAAGATATCAGCAAGCTGCTCAGCAATTTCAGCAGAAACGTCTTGGTGGCCATGATAATGATAATGATCTGTTGTTCCTTCTTTTAGCTCTTTTGTAGCTGGTTTACCAAAATCATGCATTAATGCTGCCCATCTAAGTTCAAATGTCTTAGGTACTCTTTTAACAACATCCATTGTATGATGGAAAACGTCTGTATAATGCCATGGGTTTTG
>OCVV011360861.1_pt1 | contig 14161 bp, 33 predicted proteins | sample 1539721 | NCBI WGS metagenome assembly OCVV01 (sample SAMN02144230, study PRJEB22623) | gut metagenome | biome: sheep rumen | host: Ovis aries | place: New Zealand
GGTTCGTTCGCCCTGGAAAAGTGACGAACCCTCACGACAAGAGAGGAGTGTACCATGCCGTACACGACCGAGCAACTGCAATCAGTGTCAACCCTGTTCACCTCCGAGCGTATCGGCGTAGCCGACGCCGTCTCCATGCTGCGGGAGATGGAGCGCCAGTCCGTCGTCCACCTCTGCGAGTACTCGGGCGAAATCATCGAGGGCGAGCCGTTCGTGGTGGAGACTCGCCGCAGCCGACCAGTCCCGTCCGGTCGGCACGCCACGTGGAGCTTCCGCTGGCTGCGCCAGTACTGGGTCGAGCGCCACTACTTCGCCGACGAGGACAACGCCGCCGCGTTCGGCTGCCGCCAGTGCGACTGCTGCGGCGAGTGGGTCATGCCTGACGAAGCCGAAGCCGACGGCGTGCAGGTCTACGACAACTGGTTCTGCTCGTACGACTGCGCCCACGACAACGGCTGGGAGGAGTGCGAGAACTGCGGCTCGTGGGTTCACGAGGACGACATGGTCTACATCGAGGACGGTCACTGCTTCTGCGACCGCTACTGCGCCGAGCGTGCTGGGTGGCGCGAGTGCGAACGCTGCGAGGAGTGGGTTCACGAGGACGACGCCTTCACGGTGATGTGCCGCGGCGAGGAGCAGCTGTGGTGCGAGTCGTGCTACGACTACTCATCCTCCTACTGCGAGGAGTGCGGCGAGCACGTCCACGAGGACGAAGTCTCCTACGACGAGGAACTCGGCGAGTACGTCTGCGACTCGTGCCGAGAGGGCATGCCCGAGCCTCAAATCGGGCGCTGGAACTACACGCCGAGCGTGATAACCCTGTTCGGCGGTACGCCTGGCGACGCTCCGTTCATGGGCGTCGAGCTGGAGACGGACGGCGGCCATAGCCGCAACGAGTACGCCGCCACGCTCGAAGCCATCGAGCGGTTCCGCGAGCACTGGTGGATGACCGACGACGGGTCGCTGGACAGCAGCGGCATCGAGCTGACGAGCCACCCGATGACGCTCGCCTACCACGAGTCGATTCGCTGGATGTACGACGACATAAAGGCGGCGGCGAGCAAGTTCGACTACAAGTCACACGACACGGGTCGCTGCGGGCTCCACGTCAGCATCGACAAGACGTGGTTCGGCAAGACGGGAGTCGTGCAGGACGCCAACATCTACAAGCTCATGCGACTCACGCAGCGTTTCGAGCGCCAGCTCACGACCTTCTCGCGCCGCACCGACAATCACTGGTGCAGGTACAACACGAGCCTCGACTACAGCCCGAGCAAGGTGCCGTTCAAGGTGAACCTCCGCAACGGGCTCGGCATCGGCGAGAAGAACGTCTTCGCCAAGTCGAACGAGTTCATGATGAACGAGCGCGAGAAGTACCGAGCGGTGAACATCTGCCACCGCGACCACGTTGAGATCCGAATCTTCCGAGGGACGTTGAAGTGGAGCACGTACTTCGCATCCCTCGCCCTGGTTGACGGGCTCGCGAGGGTCGTCAAGCAGCACGGCTCCATCTGGGTCGAGTCGGTCAACTGGTACGACCTGGTCGACGAAATCGTCGCAGCCGTCCGCAAAGGCGGCAACGAGTTCTCCGCCGAGTGCCTGGAGAACTACCTGGACGAGAAGGGCCTGCGCCGCTAGGCCCTTCCCTTCCCTGCCCTACCCAATCAATAGAAAGGAGATGCCCATGTGCATCATCGTAGCTGTTCCCGCTGGTATCGAAATCCCGAGCGACGAGACGCTGAGGGAGTGCTTCCGCTCCAATCCCGACGGAGCCGGTTTCATGTGGAGCGACGGCAAGCGGGTGAACATCCGCAAGGGCTTCATGACGTGGGAGTCCTTCAAGGCGGCGCTCGACGCCGAGCTTGACGCGGGTCATATCTACACGGATTCGGCGGTGGTGCTCCACTTCCGAATCACGACGAGCGGGAAGACGCAGCCGAAGTGCTGCCACCCGTTCCCAATCAGCTCCGACAAGGCGCAGCTCCAGGCGACCTCGACCGAGTCGAGGTTCGGCATCGCCCACAACGGAGTCATCCACGGGCGCACGACCTACGACGGGTGGAGCGACACGATGGACTTCGTGGCGAACGTGGTCGCTCCGCTGGCTCGGATGCACCCGAGCTTCATGTATTCGGATGACGCGATGGAGCTGCTCAAGGGTGCATGTCAGAGCAAGCTCGCAATCATCAACCACGCTGGCGAGATGCGGCTCGTCGGCGACTTCAAGGAGGACGGCGGAGTGTTCTTCTCGAACACGTCCTACCTGCCGACGGTGTGGAGCTACTCGACCTACGGGAACCTCTGGTCGAGAAGCCAGTACGGGCTCGTGGACGACGACGAGCTGGCCTGGGACGCAATCGAGAAACAGGTAGCCGAGCTGAAGTACGAAGCGTGCCAGCTCTGCGGATACGCCTACGAGTGCGCCGAGTGGGAGGAGTTCTGCTCCGACGAGCTGGAAGCGGTCGAGACGTGCGCCGACTCGAACGGATGCACTTGCAAGGAGCTGATGGAGCTTCTGGGAGTTGACGGAGACGAGGAAGAGGAGGAATGGACGAGGGTCTACACGCTGGACTAATCGGGTAGCACGAGGGCGGCCTTCGGGTCGCCCTCAATCGAGAGGAGCGAGCATGTACGAGTTCAAAACGACGTTCTGGATGGACTTCTCGATTGCCGACCGCTTCGGAGCGGCGGCGGTGAGGGACACGTTCGACCGGGCCTTCAAGGAGTGGAGGTCGGACGTGGTGTACGTCACCGAGCTGGCGCTGGTCACGAACTGGAAGTGTTGGGACTGGTACGGCAAGGACGACGAGCTGGCTCGGCTGTACAGCGAGCTGTACTACGAGGTCAACGGCTGGTGCTACAGCAACCTCAAGGGCGCTGACCTCGAATACTACTGGCGGACGACGGATTAGACAGGGAGTGATGCCTATGGCGACGGATGGAATGTGGACGCTGACCGACGAGGGCGAGTTCGTCCTCATGGAACCCTACAAGACGCAGCTTCACGAAGCGAGGATGGCGGCGACGGCGGCGTGGACGCAGGCGATGCTCGCCTACCTCGCCGAGCACACCGAGTACTCGCCCGAGTTCATGCGGGACGAGCTGGTTCGGCGCTGCACGGAAGCTGGGATGACGGCGGACGAGATAGTGAACGAGTTCGTCCTGGAAGCGTTGGGAGGTGACCTATGAGGTACTCGTACTGGTGGCCGAGAGCGCACGTGGTCGAGCTGAACGGCGGCTCGACGAGGTTCATGTCCTACGGCAAGCCAGGTTTCTGGCTCGAATCGGAGGCTATCCAAGCCGCAAAGGACGCCGGACTCTACAAGGAGTCGGGCGACATGTACAAAATCCGGCTCGACGGGAAGCTGATCCGCCAGGGTTAGCGCCGAGTCGGAAGCAAGTCAATCGGAGGGCATCCAGTCGGGTGCCCTCCACCGTTCAAAGGAGAAACAGCATGACGGAGTTCACGAAGAAGACGTTCAAGTCCCTCGCAAACGACGACAAGGGCGGCAAGTACCTCAAGGAGCACGACGGCTACTCGTACACGGCGTTCGCCGTGGACGGCAAGGTGTTCGACATGTTCGTCGCCAAGGTCGCCGACGACAGGTGGCAGGTCATCGACCCTCGCACGGGACTGATGTTCGTCGAGGGAGCGACGCGCAAGGAAGCCGTCGAGAAGTCGGGAGAGCCGAAGATGGTCAACATCTTCGCCAACCTCTACCGCTCCGAGAAGTACTCGAAGATGTGCGACACGTTCATCGACTTCGCAACCCGCGACGGCTACGAGGTCGAAGCCGAGCCGAAGCCCGCTCCCAAGCTGGAGAAGCCGAAGGCTCCGAAGCCCAAGCAGGCGAAGCCGAAGGCTCCGAAGCCCAAGCAGGCGGACGAGCTGGCACTCCTCCTCGCCGAGAACGAGAAGCTCAAGCGCGAAATCGAGGAGCTGAAGAGCGGAGCAAAGAACGCCGAGGTCGAGTCCAAGGCCGCCGAGGTTTTCCCGCCCGAGCTGATGGCTGGCATCGCCGACAAGCTGGACGCCCTCATCGACGAGAAGCTCGGCGCAATCAAGCCAGCCAAGCGCGAGCGCAAGGCCGCAGCCGAGAAGGTGGTCGAGGAAATCACGCTGGACACCATGCGCGAGTGGTGTAAGGGCAAGGGTCTTACCGCCGAACAGGTTCACCCTGGCAGCGACGACAAGATTTGGATTCTCGGCGACTCCAAGGCGTTCAAGGACGAGCTGCTGGCGATGGGATTCCGCTGGGCGAGCAAGTCGAAGCACTTCGGTCGCGGCTGGAACCGCAAGCCGTCGAACGCCTAGCAAATCGGTCAATCGGGAGCGGCCTTCGGGTCGCTCCCTCGTTCTTAGGAGGAGCGAATGTACGTGAACAACCACCCGATTTACGCAGACGTGGTCGAGTACGACGGGAAGCACCAGCCGAGCGAGCTGGTCTGCACGGTCACCTGGCTGGTCGCCGACGTGCTGGACATGATGGCGTACAAGGGCATCGAGCTTACGGACGAGAACCTGGAGCGCGTCCTGAACAGCGGCAGGTTCGGCAGGGTCTTGAAGGACAGGAGCACGGAGGAAGGTTGGGAAATCATCGACGTGCTCGTGAGCGAATCGCTCTAAGGAGGAAACATGGCTAACAACGTGAGCACGGTAATCGTCGACGGCAAGTGCAGCAACTGCGGAGCCGAGGTCGAGGACGACCACAAGTTCTGCCACGAGTGCGGCAAGCGGCTCCACCCAGCTCACCGCATGGCCGAGAAAGAAACGAGAAGGCAACGCAACTTCGACATCTACCGACGCTGGCTCGACGGCGCGACCCTCAAGGTCATCGCGCAGGAGTTCGACATAAGCGCACAAAGCGTCGCGAACGTCGTCCGCTTCACCGTCGGCAAGATGCGGTTCTCCGACATGCCAGACGACATACGGGAGCGCGTGGCAGGGATGGTCGAAACCGTGAGCGAGCTGGACAAGGTGCGGACGTACTACGAACCGCTGAAGGTTATCAGGAAGCTCTAAGGAGGTAGCGATGGGACAGCTGAGCTTCGAGGACGTGTTCGGAGACGTGTTCGGCGGCGGCGTGAAGGGCAGGCGGTTCTGCTTCACGGGAGGTCTGGCGAGCATGAACAGGCAGTCGGCATCCAACAAGGTGAGGGCGCTCGGCGGCACGGTGAGCAACCACGTCTGCAAGACCACCGACTACCTGGTGGTCGCTGGCGGGTCGCTCACCGGCGGCAGCGCCAAGCTCAAGGACGCCGAGAGGTTGGGCGTCAGGACGATAACGGAGAAGGAGTTCCTGGCGATGATGTAGCACCGAATCCCTCGTGACGGCTGCAAGGGATTCGGTCGGGCGAGGACGACGAGGTAGGAAACGGACGAAGGAGTGGTCATGAAAACAATCGTCATCGACGAAGGGCGCGAGCTGACCCACGAGGAGTGCGTCGAGCTTGCGAAGGACGCTGGCATCGAGGTCGTGTTCATGGTCGAGCACGAGGAGCGCATCTACGAGGGCGCGGAGCAATCGACCGAGTACAAGGTCACGGGATTCTAGGAGAAGAGGTGATGGCGGTGAGCGAGGTACCGCCTCCATGAAGGAAAGCATCTAGGAGAGGAGCCGACATGGCAACTGTAAGCACGAGGGAGGGCGACGTCAAGTTCGCCCTCATCTACGACGGAGACGAGAGGGTCGGAGACGTGACGCTGTTCCCTGACGGGACGGCGGCGGTGATGAACGAGTGGAGCGGCATCCAGCAGTGGTTCGACGATTGCTCGACGGGCCACGAGGACGCGCTCCACTACATCAGGACGAGGATGGCCGAGCAACCTCGGTTCATCGGTTAGGAGGAACGCATGAACACCTACAAGTTCACGAGCCGCTACGGCACCGAGTACGAGCTTGCCTTCGAGAAGGCGTTCTACGCCTACGGCGGCGTCGCAATCGAGGTCTGGTGCAGCGAGAACGGATTCTGGGAGCCGTACGCGACGCTCACCAAGAACCTCGGCGACTTCCCGCCGACCCACTGCGCCTACCTCGATACGAACAACGTACCCGACCTGGTCGAGTTCGTCATCGGCAAGGGCTGGTGCAAGCAGGTTGGCGAGGGTTCGAGCGGGTACTGCACCTACCCGTTCGTCGAGTTCACCGACGAGTTCCTGGATGAAATCTGCGTCACGGAGGAGGAATAAGAATGGCAAACAACATCGAGTTCAGAACCGAAGAGGGCGAATACAGGACGAGGGCATGGGACTTCGTCATCGCCGACGACCTGTACATCTTCTTCCAGTTCGGGTCGCCGAAGAGCCGGTGCGAAATCGGCATCGCCTACGACGAGCTTGTCGACGGCGGTGACTGGTACGTGAACGAGGGAGAGCTTTGCGGTCAGGATTACGAGATCGTGAGCGACATCATCTGGAACAGGCTGTGGAGCCGTCCCGAATTCAACGAGCTGGGCAACGCAATCGACCTGGCGATTCGCAAGTTCAATCGAGTTTAGGAGGAAACATGGGAAAGGAATATTCCTGGACGGTTGAAGTCTACAAGACGGTGGAAGTTTACGCCGAGAGCGAGGAAGAAGCATATGAAGTCGCGATGGCCGACGAAGGCGGCCCAGGCTTCGACCTGCGCATCATCCAGAGAGACGACCTCGATAGCGGCGAATACGTTCTCTATTTCTAAGGAGTGGTGAGCATGACGACGATGGATTTCAGGTACGTGTTCGGGTACTTCGAGGAAAACGACGTTATCGACAGGCTGCAAGGAGATTGCGCCTACGAGGACGCGCTCGACTACATCAGGGACAACGACCTCATGGACGAGGTAATCATGTGGGCCGTCGATTGGCTGAGGGACTACATGGACTTCAGCTTCGGCGACACCTACTGGGACGCACTTGACTACGCGGTCGAGAAGGCGACTGGCAAGAAGCTGAGCGGATGGGAGGAAGAATGAAGCTCTTTTTCGACGAGTGTTACTGGCTTGGGGACTTCGAGGCGTGGTGCGACGTTTCGAGCGGTTGGGTCGACGGATGGGACGACCCAATCAATTGGCAGGTCTGGTTCAAGGCTTACGACTGCGAGAAACAAATCAACGACACCGAGACGGAGTACTGGGAGCAAAGGTACGAGTTCGACTGCGTCGTTCGGCTGATATGCGACCCGTTCGGCAGCAACGGGATGACCGCCGAGTGGGTTCTCGCCGAGTTCCCAGCCAAGAACGTCGAGGAAGCGGAGCGCCTGCTGCAAGTGGCGGCGGACGCACTTTACGGAGAGGAGTAGGCATGTTCATCGAGTTCTACTGCGTCGTTGATAACGGCGGCGAGAAGGCAATCGACTACGAGGGATACACGTGGGCGAGGATGCTCGCAGAGGACGAGCCCGACGCCATCGCCGGGCTCTGGTACGCCGTCACGTTTTCCTACAAGGAGTGCATCGTGCCAATCGGAGAGCGCAACTACGAGAGGGCGTGCGAGGAGTTCGACCTCGCACGGCAGTTTCAGGAAGACATGACCGAAGCCAAGCTGCTGGACTTCGAGTGCGACGTGAAGAGCGGCACCCACCTGCACATGGACGAGGTCACGCAGGACACTCCCTGCGGGCGTTACTGGTTCGAGCTGGACGAATAGGAGGAAACATGAAAGACGAGAAGCAGTTCCTGAAGGAAATCGAGCCTTACGACTTCAACGGCATGGACGGCAACATCGAGTGTCCGAACTGCGGCACGAAGCTGCGGGTCAGCGGAATGCCAGACGAGGAGTACATGGGAGACGGCACGTTCAGGGCTTCCGACGTGTACTGCTGCCCTGAATGCGGCTTCAACGCCATCGCCACGACGGTGTTCGTCCAGCACCACAAGGAGGTTCAGTACTACCTGGAGGACATGGAGGAGGAAGCATGAGGTACGAAATCATCTGGCACGAGATTACCGAGCGGAAGTACGAGGTCAACGCCGAGTCTTTCGACGAGGCAATCGAGATGCTGAAGCACGACTGGAACGACGGCACCTTCGGGAACGAGGGTGCTCTTCTTTTTAACGAGTTCGCCTGCGACGAGACGGGCGAGAAAACAATCGAGTTCAACGGCTATTGGTAGGAGGAGACATGAGGTACGAGAAGGTTGAGGAGTTTCCCAACACGTCCACTGGAGGGTACAGGGCGGTCTACAAGCTGTCCGACTTCATCGCATTCGGGAAGGGCGAGAGCACTCGATTCGTCTGCGCGGACTACGCCGTGACGTTCGATCGCGGCCCAGAGACGATGCTGTTCCCTTGCGACGAGAACGGAACGGTGCTGGATTGGAGCGAACTGTGGTGCGACTACTGCGACACGGTCGGCAACGACATGGCGGTCGAGGCGTTCTGCAAGATGCTCGAAGAGAAGGGAGCGGAATGATTATCACGGCGATGTTCGACGCTGTGGCGTGCTTCGACATAGAGGTGCCCGACGGGACTCCCGAGCACGAGTGCGAAATCCTCGCTAGGGAGTGGCTCGACGAGCACTTCTACGATGTCGCCAGCGAGATAAACGATTCCGACATAGACGTTAGGGAGGTCTACGTATGAGCGAGACAGGATTCACCTGCCCTAAGTGCGGCAACACGGAGGAGTTCGACGCCAGCTGCGTCGTGCTGATGGGAACCACCCACATCACGAGCGACGGGTGGGACTACTACAGCTACCCGAACGACGTGATGCTCGACAGCGGAGCGTCGATTACCTGCTGCGAGTGCGGGTTCGAGCACGTTCCCGAGAAGTTCTACGAATAGGAGGAAGCATGGCTTACAACAGCAAGAACACGACCGTCCTGGCAACCAACGTGGCGGCTGGGAACAACACGCGGATGCTGCTCCTGCACAAATGCGAGAGCGGCAGGAACGAGTACGTAATCGGCAGCTACTTCACCGTGGAGGTTGTCTTGGGCGACCCTTACGACAAGTGCGGCCCAGCCTTCGTCGACAGGTACTCCTGGGACTGGGGCCACTACTTCTCCGACGTGGTGTCGGCGGTCGATTACTGGAAACGGGAAGTTCTAGGAGAGGAGTAGCACATGGGCAGCGTTCAGAGAGGAGCCATGGTGTGCCGCAACGACAACGGCACGCTCGAAAGGGTCGACGGGACTGGCACCTACATCGGCTCGGCCACGCTCGAATCGGGCAAGGTCGTAACGAAGCGGTTCAGGAGCGCGAACCGGGACGAGGAGTCCGTCAAGGACAAGTGGCTCAAATGGCAAGGTAGGAACGTGGAAGACACGGAGGAAGAAGACATGGCAGAAACCAGGAACGACAACAACAAATCGGCATGCCCGTTCAGCGGCGGCGAGTGCGGAGCACGCTGCCCTATCTACAGCACGGCGCACAGGGCGTGCTCGCTGATGCTCGGCGGCATCGGCATGTACAACGTCAGCACCAACCTCGGGCTGCTGTCCAGCAGCGACGCAATCGAGCTGGTGGCGATGGCAATCGGAGAGCTGAAGTCGAACGCTCCGAGTCAGGTGCCCGAGCCCGTCGAGGCTGCGGCGAAGACGGCGGCCGAAGGCGTCGAGGCTTACCTGGAGGGCAAGTCCTTCCTCGCCTTCGTGAACCTGCACTCCAAGACGGTGCACGCTCCGTACAAGAAGTTCTGCGACGACAACGGCTATCCCGCCGAGTCGGAGTCGGCCTTCAGCAAGGTGATACTCAAGCGGTATCCCGAGCTGAAGAGCCAACCCGCCCAGGGAGGGCGCACGTTCGTAGCCGCTTAGCTCGAACCTTACTCGAACCTACTAGTACCCACGGCCCGCTTCGGCGGGCCTCGTCTTTTCATGGGAGGTGCCTATGGCAGTCAGGAAACGCGAACTCACGGTCGAGCAGTGGTGCCACCACGAGGTCGAGTTCGCCGATTTCATCGTGAAGCATCCAGAGCAGCTGTACGACCTCGACAGGGACTCGCTTGAGGGAATCATGGGCGAGACGATGATGGCGAAGTCGTTCCTCCAATGCGGCATGCAGGTGTACGAGTTCGACAGGGACTTCGCCGAGTCCATCCTCGACGAGAGCTGGGCGGAGCTGCTGCCCGAGGTAATCGACTACGCTCCGCACTACTGCTTCTACCTCAAGCTCCCGTTCAACGAGCTGAGCGAGGGCTGCGTCATCTGCATCAGCGAGATGGACGAAGTCATCAACATCGACCAGTTCGACATGGGCTACGCCGAGGGAGAGGCTGGCGTCTACCGCAATCCCGCAGACGGCCTGGGAGTCGTGGTCAACACGGGAGAGAAGCTGCTCAACGTGCAGGGATACGCCATCCCGAGGGAGTTCGGGATGATGTTCGACGACACGGTTATCGGAGAGTACCCGGACGCGCTGCTGGCGAACGGCGTGGCGTACCTGTGCAGCAAGAACGCCGACATAGCGGCGGTCTACTCTCCCGCCAAGGAGAGGAAGCGCAACAAGGCCAAGCGCCGCAGCCAGGCGACCTGGCACGAGGTCGGCTACCGGGTCGGAGCCGAGCTGAGGAACTACATGAGGGCCAAGTCGGTCGGCGGAGAGAAGACGGGCCGCAAGGTCCGCCCTCACATGAGGAGGGCGCACTGGCACCGCTTCTGGACGGGACCGAAGGACGGAGAGCGCAGGCTTGTCCTCAAGTGGGTCGCTCCCGTCATGGTCGGCGTCGACATAGATTCGGCGACGCTTCACAAGGTCAGATAGGAGGCCGTATGGCTAACCAGATGGACAAGGAAAAATACAAGGCCGTGGTCAGGCGATGCAAGCAACAGAGGGCGGCTGGAACGTGCGAGCGGCAGTGCTTCCACTGGCACCCGATGCTAAAGAGCAGCCCGTCGTTCTGCAAGCAGTCGCTCGGCAATGATAAGAATGTCAGCAACAACTACCGCAACAACTGATAAAATCGAAAGCTAACAGCAATAGGAGGATCATATGCAGTTCTACGACGCAGTCTATAAAGTTGCGGGCGAAAAGGGCCTGAGTATCGAACGTCTTGGAATCAACCTCGGCAAGAGCGCCAGATACATCGGCAGCGCGAAGTCGCGCGGCAGTCTTCCGAAGGTAAACAACGCCGCCATGATAGTAGACGCCTGCGATTACACGCTCTGCATCGTTCCTAAAGACAACGTCCCAGAAGACGCCATCACTATTGATTTCTAAAATGCGTTATCGGATTCACGGCTTCAGGCACGGCGACTACCTCATACAGAACGTCGCGGAGTACCGCCCGTACTGGGCGGAGGTGGCCGACGCGCTCGAATCCGTGACGGAGGCCGACATAGTCAGGGAGTTCGCCGCCCGTGACCTCGGGAGCAAGAAATCCATCTCGCCGACCGTGAACCGCCTCCTCAAGCACGAGTTCACGGCCCGAGGATGGGCTGCGGAGTCTCCGATATTCTCGGAGCGCAAGTACGTCGACGGCGTGAGGATATTCCGCCTCGACTTCGCCAAGGGACCCGTCTCCGTGGAGGTCGCGTTCAACCACGGCAACGACGCGCCCTGGAACCTGCTCAAGCCGACCCTGGCGAGCGAGCTGAACCACGTGGAGAAGGCGATACAGACCGACATAGGGATAATCGTCACGGCGACCGAGGAGATGCGCGTCACTGGCGGTTTCGACAACGCCGTGGGAACCTACGAGAAGTACATCGACTTCCTGCGTCCCATGGGCATGCTCCTGACCGCTCCGCTTGTGATAATCGGCCTTGAGCCGCCCAAGTCCTTCCACGTCGAGCACAGGGCCGACGGGAGGCGCAAGCTGGGCTACATAGTGGCCCATTAGAGGGTTTGATCTGCGCCCTGATACCTGATACCATCAACTTACAACGATTTCGAGAGGAGCGGTGCCATGATTCGCGTCGCTGAGATGTTCGCTGGCGTCGGCGGCTTCCGACTGAGCCTCGAAGGCTACGGGAAGCCCGGAGACGCCTTCTACAAGCCGCCTGCGGGAGATTTCCAGACCGTGTGGGCGAACCAGTGGGAGCCGCCTGGAACTGACGGCAAGCAGTTCGCCTGGAGGTGCTACGAGGAGCGTTTCGGAGAGGGTTCCTGTGTCAACGAGGACATAGACAAGGTGTTGGACGCCTACGAAGCCGGCGAAACCGATATTCCCGACTTCGACCTGCTCGTAGGCGGTTTTCCGTGCCAGGACTACAGCGTTGCCAAGCCAGCTCCACAAGCCAAGGGCATAGAGGGCAAGAAAGGAGTGCTCTGGTGGTCTATACAGCGCATGCTTGAGCTGAAGCGGCCCAAGTACGTGCTCTTGGAGAACGTGGACCGGCTGCTCAAGTCCCCGACCGCCCAGAGAGGCCGCGATTTCGCCATCGTGCTCGCCTGTTTCGCCCAACTCGGCTACTCGGTAGAGTGGATGGTCGTGAACGCGGCCGATTACGGCATGCCGCAGCGCAGGAGGCGCGTATACATCTTCGCTGACGGAGTTTGGGCCGACGAGCCGCCGATAATCGCAAAAGCCTTTCCAATCGGACCAACCATCGGCCAAATTAGCGTGTTCAACATCCCATCTGACCCATACGAGGCGTCCATATCGTTTGGCGGAGGATCGAAGAGTCCTTTTAAGCGTTACGGAAGGCTATTGGGCAACGAAATCGTCACCTACGACTTTGAACCCGCTTACGATGGCTCTTATCGCACGCTTTCCGACGTCCTGGTGCCCGATTCCGAGGTCCCAGAGGAGTTCTTCGTGCCAGCGGACAAGCTGAATCGCTGGGAGTACCTCAAGGGAGCAAAAAGGGAGCCTCGAACGGCGAGGAACGGCTACGAGTACGTCTACTCCGAGGGTCCCGTGGCCTTTCCCGACGATTTGGACAAGCCCTCGCGCACGATTCTCACGGGCGAGGGCGGTTCGGGCGCTTCCAGGACGAAGCACGTGGTCAGAGGCGATTCTGGACGGCTCCGCAGGCTCGTTCCCGACGAGCTTGACCAGCTCCAGTGCTTCCCGAAGGGCTGGACGCGCGGAATGAGCGATTCGAGGCGTGCGTTCTGCGCAGGGAACGCGCTCGTGGTGGAAATCCCGCACAGAATCGGGATCGAGATAGCGAAGCTGGGCTAGGAGAGCCTGCCGATGTTCGACATGACCCTGTAGGCGTCGGGATAGCATGCCTTCAGCGTCCTGTCGAGCACCCTGATGACGTGTATCGACTCGGCGACGGTCAATTCCTCGCTCGCGAACAGGTCGATTACGTCCCTGGTTGCCTCCTGGACCTTGCCCTGGTCGAATACCTGGCTCTCAGCCATGCTGCTCTCCTATCAGCTCCGAAACGTCGCAGTCCAGGGCGTCTGCGAAGCGCATCCAGGTGTCCAGGCTCCCTACCCTGTCGCCCGACACGACCCTGCACACGGTTCGGTAGCTCACCTGGGACTCCCTTGCGAGCCTTCGCTTGGAGCATCCCTTCTCGGCGAGCTTTGCAGCCAGGTTGAAACCCGTTGTACCGTGGATAGAGCCGCCCATCGGCCTCCGATGTTACGATTTACCGTCTATGTAACATCCTAGCACATGAAAAAAGGCCCGTGCGCACCCTCACACGGAGAGCACGGACGGGCCTCCTCCTACTTGTAGCGGTTGAACTTGGGCTGGTAGAGCTTGAACTCCTTCGGGTGCGTGCACTCCACCGTCCGAGGGTCGATGACCATCTTCATGTGGTCGCAGTAGTACTCCTCGTAGTCGACCCTGAGCCGCCTGCGCTGCATCACGCACATGCAAGGGCACCTGTCGCATTGCAGGCCCAGCAGCCTGGGCGACGAGTGCCTGTTTATCGGCTTCCTCTCGATGTTGTACACCCTCTCATCTCACCTCCGTGTGCGGAGTCCGCTCCATGCACCTGTGGCACCAGAGGTGCTTGACGTGGCTGGGCTCCTTGAGCTTGCATTTCCTGCGCCAGATGAACGCCTCGGTGCCGCAGAGGTTGCATCTCAGCATGACCTGCTCCATCTGGCCGTGCTGGCCGCCACTCACAGCGACCCACTCGACCCGAAGCCGCCCGACCCGCGGTCGGTCTCGGACAGCTCGTCGACCTCGACGCACTCGACGGTTTCGACGGGCATCACGAGCAGCTGGCAGACCCTCTCGCCACGCTCGACGGTCATGTAGCCGTTCATGTTCCAATGGGATTCGATGACGCTCTCGAACGGCGTCTCGACGCGCTCTACGCCTACGTGCGTCGG
>OCVV011222242.1_pt1 | contig 14160 bp, 11 predicted proteins | sample 1539721 | NCBI WGS metagenome assembly OCVV01 (sample SAMN02144230, study PRJEB22623) | gut metagenome | biome: sheep rumen | host: Ovis aries | place: New Zealand
CGCCCTTAGCCTTTTCAGCTATCAGATCAAGGTCGGGCATACCGCTTTCAAGGAGAGGTACTTCATCATATTTTACTCCGAAATCCCTGAGCGAGCCGTTGCCCTTTTCGTATCTGATGCCTATGACCTCTTCAAGAGTGTCATAGGGTCTGCCTGTGCAGGAGAGCATTACGTCATCGGGACGGAGCACTCCGAAAAGCGCCGTTGAAAGCGCATGAGTGCCGTTTACAAAGCTGTGACGAACAATAGCGTCCTCACCGCCGAATGCCTGAGCGAACACCTTGTCTGCGGCTTCTCTGCCTATGTCGGAATAGCCGTAGCCTGTAGTGCCTTTAAGGCAGCCCTCGCTGACACGGTTATCAATGAAAGCTTTGAGCACCTTCATACCATTATATTCAGCAATTTCATCTATTATCCGAAACTGCTCTGCACATTCGGTCTCTGCCTCACGGGCAAGAGCAAGAATGCTCTCGTCTATATCAAAAATATTATCAGTCATTTACCTTTCTCTCCAATACATAGTCTACTCCCACTTCACGGAAGCCTATCTCTTCATAATAGCTGACCCTGTGCGGTCTTGCAAAAAGCCTTACCTCAAAGCCGTCTTTATTAAGGCGCTCGCCTATCCAGTAAAGAAGCCGTCTTGCATGGAATTTACCACGCTCCTCGGGTATAGTGGCAACATGACCGACAAGCGCCACACCGTCAATGATATACTGAATAGTTGCCGTAGTATAGTCCCCCAGCAGGAACGACTGCGAAAGACCACGCCTTACCCTGTGCGAGGTATCGGTCAGCCAGAGCTGATATGATGCCTTGATCGAGGGGAAGCTCTCCGCCAGTATTTTGTATACATCATCAAGCTTAGGAAGCTCATTTACGTCCATATCAGGGAGAGTATTTCTGGTAACGAAGGCGAATTCCGTGCGCTTGTCACTGTTATACTCATCTTTAATAAGCTTATGAAGCTTTTTTCCGTAACAGCCCTCAAGCTCTATCTGCATGGGCTTGTTCATAAGGATAAAGCCTGCAAGCTCTTCAAGTATCTCATCGGTGAAGGTCTTGCCAATAAAGGTAGAGATCATCATCGTTGAGTTGAACACGGACAGCATACCAAAGTGCTCACCGTTCTCCTCTATCATAAAAAAACGCAGGAAGTCATACTCAGCGCCATAGGCCTGAAAGTGTGACTTTATCCTTCTTGTGTAGTTATTGCTTTTCAGCTCACTGAGAAGCATAGCTGAAAGCTCTTTGGTTTCATAAATCATCAGCTAAGATCCTGTCCGCAAGAAGCCTTGCAAGTTTATAAACGCTCTCCAGGTCGTCCTCTTTTATAACACATACGGGTGAATGCAGATACCTGCACGGCACAGATACAGCCGCAGTTCTGACACCCTCACGGGACTTGTGTATAGCGCCTGCATCATTGCCGCCTGCCGCCTTTGTTTTTGTCTGTGCAGGAACTCCATTCTCCTCAGCAAGCTTAAAAGCCAGACTGCTGAGGCCCTCATCGTACATCGTTGCCCTGTCAATTATTGAGACAACAGCTCCCTTTCCGACCTCGCATACACGGTCTGCGCCGCTTTCCGAGGGTATATCGGAAGCAGTGGTGGCTTCAAGTACTATAGCATAATCGGGCTCAACAGAGAAAGCCGCACAGCCTGAGCCCCTGAGACCTATCTCCTCCTGTACCACGAAGGTAAAATAGGTATCGTACTCAACGCCTGCGTTTATCATCTCTATCATCATAGCACAGCCTGCACGGTCATCAATTGCCTTTGAGCTTATCATGCCGCTGCCGAACTCCGTAAACTCGGAAGTAAAATAAACGCTGTCGCCCTGACGGACAAGCTTTTCAGCCTCTTCCTTTGAGCCTGCACCGATGTCGATAACAAGCTTGTCAAAGCTTTTGACTTTGTTTCTGTCAGCCTTCGGGACATTGTGTATTGCAGAGCCTGCTATAAGCCCTGTTATTTTCTGTCTGCCTACTCTAACCCTCTTACCGAAGCAGACCCTCGGGTCTATTCCGCCAACAGGGGTAAAGCAGAGCGTTCCGTCTTTATTTATATATGTCACCATAAAGCCGACCTCGTCCATGTGGGCAGAGATCATCAGCTTTTTGGAAGGTGTTTTCTTTCCCTTGCAGAAGGCTATCACGTTCCCAAGATTGTCAGTTCTTACCTCTGCCTTATCGCCAATGAGAGAGATTATCCTCTCACGGACCTCGTTCTCTCTTCCCGAGATACCGTCAAGACAGCAGAGCTCCTTTAATATATCTTTCAGCATATCAAGCCCTCCCCTTTGTGATGAAGGCTGATATAAGCCTTGCTGTGTTCTCGCAGTCCTCAGGGTCGATGACCTCGGCAGGAGTGTGCATATATCGCTCGGGTATTGACAGGGTAACTGTTCTTACACCTGCCCTTGAAATACTTACGGAATCAGCATTTGTGCCTGTTTTGCCGCCCATAACTTCGAGCTGACAGGGTATGCTTTCCTCCTCCGCAAGCTTTATAAGCCTGTCTGAAAGCTCCTCCGACAGCGATGATGATATACCGACAGCAGGTCCTTTTCCAAGCTGTGAATAATCAGCCTCGGGCTCTCCGTGACACACACCGAAGGTAACATCAACTACTATTGCTTCATCAAAATTCTCCCTGAAGGCAGCGGTCACAGCACCGCGCTGATTGACCTCTTCTCCTGTGGAAAGCTGAACTGTCACATTGTATGCGCTCTCTTTGTCCTTGACAAGCTCCAGTGCCCTTATTACAGAGGCGCAGCCGCAGCGGTTATCAAGCGCCTTTGAGGTAAGCCTTCCGCCGATAAGCGGGACAGGATCATTTTCAATTAGAACCCTGTCGCCAAGCTTTACCTTATCTTTAAGCTCTGCTTTCGTAAAGCCCGTATCTATAAAGACAGCATCAACATCGGGAACTTCGCTGCTGTCATCACTGAGATGCGGCGGCACTGAGGTTATTACACCCTTTAGCTTTTCTTTTCCGTAAATCGTCACAACACTTGCAGGCAGAACTCTTGCATCAATTCCGCCGCAGGCTGCGACCTTTAAGAAGCCGTCATCTGTGATATAGGTCACTATCATTCCGATCTCATCAATATGTGCATCTAAAAGCAGCGAGGGCAAGCCCTCTCTGTGCTCACCGACCTTGCAGATAACACTGCCCAGCGCTGTAACACTGACCTCTCCGAACGGTGCTAAAAGCTCTGCCGCTGTATCAGCAGCCATTTTCTCAGCCCCCGATACACCCATAGGTGCGGTCAGCTTGCATATCAGTTCTTTTATGTCCATAAAACTTCTCTTTTCAAAATATTATCTGTCCAATTTTCAAGACTGTTATCAAAGTGCCCTTACAAGCTCCTTGAAGTGTCTGCCCCTTGCCTCAAAGTTTGGATAAGCGTCAAAGCTTGCGCAGGCAGGCGAGAGGGTTACTATGTCGCCCTCATCGGCTATCTTGTCAGCAATTGCGACTGCGTCCTCCATACTCTCGGCTCTGAGAATTTTCAGTCCGCTGTCGGGATAAAGAGGGCTTGCAGTAACTGCCGCCTCGATCTTATCAGCGGTAACGCCCATTAAAATCAGGGTCTTAACATTTTTGTTTACAGGCTCAGCGAGGGGCTCGAAGGGTATCTTCTTGTCATAGCCGCCTGCAATAACAATAAGCTTCTGATTAAATGAGTTAAGACCTGCTATAACTCTTGTAGGGCTTGTAGCGATAGAATCATTATACCACTTAACTCCGCCCTTTTCTCTTACGAACTCAATTCTGTGCTCAACTCCGCCGAAGTTCTCTGCAACGGAAACTATGCTCTGAATGCTTACCTCGCCCCATACCGCACAGATAGCCGCAAGATAATTTGCTACATTATGAATACCCGGAATACGGATATCATCTTTATGAACGATAGGTGTGTCCTGACCGTTTTCGGTATAGCAGAGCATTCCGTCATCTCTGAGATAAGTTCCCCTCTGTACCTGATGCTTGAGAGAGAATGTGCAGAGCTTTCCTCTTACCATATCGGCAAGCCCGATAGTGGTTTCATCGTCCTCGTTAAGAACGGTCTTTGAGTAGCCGTTCTGATGTGCGATGATGTTGGTTTTTGCCCCGATGTACTCCTCCATTGTGCCGTGAACGTTCAGGTGGTTGGGAGTGATGTTTGTTATAACCGCAGTCATGGGCGAGCTTCTCATAGAAATAAGCTGGAAGCTTGAAAGCTCGACTACCGCAACGTCTGTTTCTGCCATAGTTTCAACTATCGGAAGGAGCGCCTTTCCTATGTTGCCGCCGAGATGTACTCTCTTGCCCTCTGCTCTGAGGAGCTCACTGATAAGAGTAGTTGTTGTGGTCTTTCCGTCCGAGCCTGTTACTCCGAAGGTACGGCAGGGGCAAAGATCAAAAAATGTTTCCATTTCTGAGGTGATAACGATACCCTGCTTTCTTGCCTTGGTAAGAACGGGGTCATTATAGTACATTCCCGGTGTTCTGAAAACTATATCACAATTGAAGATAGCGTCAAGGTAATTCTCGCCGAGGGAGAAGTCACAGCCCTTTGCTGAAAGCTCCTCATAGATGAGCTCATCGAACTCATCTTCGTCTTTCCTGTCGCAGACTACGCACTTAACGCCTCTGCTGAGGAATACCTTTATAAGCTCGGTATGGCTGACACCCACACCGATGAAGGCTACCCTCTTGTTTTTTATTTCTGTAAAGTATCTCTGTGTTCTTGTCATGGTAATTTACTCCTTACTAAGTTATATTTACATACCTATACCATTTTATTATATATCATTTCAAGCCAAAACGCAAGAGTTTTTTAAACGGTTCATAAACTTTTCATTATAGAACTCAATTGCTGAAATAATTAGTCAAATCTAACGCTCAATTTGGCTAAAATTTGTGTAAATGACAAAAAAATTATAAACTTTCAAAAACCTATTGCCAAAAGGTCGAAAATAAAGTATAATAGTAGTATGTTATTGATCCGAATAATAAAATACAGGAGGACTAACGATCATGGGTAATGCGGAAAACGTACTGTTTGACAATGGTTCAAGAGTTGCGCCCCTCGGGCTCATCGCTATGAAAAGTGCTGAGGAGCTCGGCAAGAAGGTAGACAGCTACCTTACAATGTGGGCTAATGAGAATGAGCACTTCAAGGATACCTTCCTTATTGAAAATGAGTGCCCGAGATTCTCATCAGGTGATGCAAAGGGACTTATCAAGGAGACTATAAGAGGTGATGACCTGTTTATTCTCTGCGATATGGGAAACTACAGCTGTACTTATGACTATTTCGGTCATGAAAATGCTATGTCTCCCGATGACCACTATCAGGATCTGAAAAGAATAATTCAGGCTGCAAGCGGCAAGGCTCACAGAATAAACATTATTATGCCTTCGCTTTACGGCGGCAGACAGCACAGAAGAAACTACAGAGAGTCTCTCGACTGCGCAGTTGCTCTGCAGGAGCTTCAGGCTATGGGAGTATCGAACATCTTAGCATTTGACGCTCACGACCCCAGAGTGCAGAATGCTGTTCCGCTTATGGGCTTTGACAATATCATTCCTTCTTATCAGGTACTCAAGGCTATGTTCAGGGCACTTGATGACTTCAAGCCCGATAAGAACCACTTTATGATCGTATCCCCTGACGAGGGCGCTATCAACAGGAATATGTATTATGCTTCTGTACTGGGCGTTGACCTCGGAATGTTCTATAAAAGGCGTGACTACTCTACGATCATAAACGGCAGAAACCCCATCGTTGCACATGAGTACATAGGACGTGACTGCGCAGGAATGGATATCTTCATTGCTGACGATATTATTTCTTCGGGCGAGTCAATGCTCGACGTTGCGCTGGAGCTCAAGAAGAGAAAGGCAAACAAGATATACTGCTACGCTACATATCCTATCTTCACTAACGGTCTGGACAAGTTCAACAAGGCTTATGCCGACGGCATTATCGACGGCGTATTCGGAACTAACCTCACCTACAGAAGACCTGACCTTCTCGAAACACCGTGGTTCCATGATGTTGACTGCTCAAAGTACATTGCTTACTTTATTGCATCGCTCAACCATGACAAGTCGATTTCGCAGGTTATTGACCCTCACAGCAAGATCGAGGCACTGCTTAAAAAGTACGGTATCAAGTAATACACATAAGAAAGACCCGACTGCGTGTCGGGTCTTTCTTATTATTTCGATGCAAGCGCATCGGCAAGCTTTAAGTCTTCATCAGTCGTTATCTTGAAGTTCAGCCTGTCGCCCTCAACTATCCTGATAGGTACACCTATCCGGGTGAACACCGAGCAGGTATCGGTCAGAGCTTCAAGCTCGCTTTCGGAAAGCTTAGAGATCTCTTCGTCAAGACGTTTAAGGTCAAAGCTCTGGGGTGTCTGCGCCTGCCAGAGCACACGACGGTCAAGCGTTTTGTCAACATAAGAGCCCGACTGTGAAGCTATGATCGTATCCGCCGAGGGGATATAAGTTCCGCAGGCACCGTGCTCACGGGCAGATGATATGTTTTCTGTAATTGTGCGCTCGTTTACAAAGGGGCGTACAGCATCGTGAGTGAGGATAATATCTTCATCGGCAATACCGTACTGCGACCTTATAAGTTTTATGATATTAAGTATAGTACTGTTTCTGTCCTTGCCGCCGTTAATAAGCATGACCCTTTCACGGTCAATTGAATGCTTATCTAAAAGCTCCGACATATAATCATAATAATCGGGCTTTATGCCGATGATAACCTTGTCGATTTGCGCAACAGAAACAAAAGCCTTTACCGTTCTGATTATTACAGGCTCTCCGCCTATGTCTAAAAACTGCTTTGGCAGAGGTGCATTTTTCATTCGTGTACCGCTGCCGCCCGCAACTATTCCTGCGTAAACCATTTTATCACTCCTTACACAATTCCCCCTGCCGCTGACAGGGGGATAGTTTTATAGTTTTTTCTCAAAAACATAATCGTCCATGATAAAGCCCTCTCCGATGTCGGTCTGCTGTGTCTTGGAGACTGTCATTCCGAACGCCTTGTATGCGTTGATCGCTTTATCATTGTTTTTATTCACTGTCAGCCACACACTTTTAAGCCCCTGCTCCCTTGCCTTATCACAGATAAAGCGGAAGGTCTCGGTAGAATAATGCTTGCCTCTCTGCTCTCGCCTGAGATACAGCTTTGAGAGAAAGAGAGTTCCGTCGGGCTTCGGGACAATTGCAAAGTAGCCTGCAGCCTCACCGTCAGCTATAATCAGATAGTAGCTGTAGCTTTCATTTGCCACCTGCTCCTTCATGCTCTCAAAGGACTGAAACTTCCCAACCATATAATCGGTCTGGGCAAGGGTTATTATCCCCGGGAAATGCTCGTGCCAGATTTCATCTGCAAGCGCAGCTGCAAGCTGAAGGTCATCATCTTTCTCGCACAGTACAAATTCAAGCATCTTGCTCACTGCCTTTCAGAAACTCAATAAACTGTTTTGCTGCTCTCGGAGACCTGCCTGCCTTGCCAAGTGCAAAACGCTCGGCACGCATGAAGAGCTCCTCTCTCGGCATCTGAACGTCATATTCCTCAGCAAGCTTTTCTACCACTTCGAGGAACACAGCCTTATCGGGCTTCTGGAAGGTTACCGTCAGGCCAAAGCGGTCAGACAGAGACAAAAACTCCTGCATAGTGTCTCTGAGATGCACCTCATCGCCCTCACGGGAAGAGAAGGTCTCACGCACAAGATGACGTCTGTTTGAGGTCGCATAAATAAGCAGATTCTTTGCCGACGAGGATACACTGCCCTCAAGCATTGCTTTCAGTGCTGCAAAGTCATCATCGTCCTCGGTAAAGGAGAGGTCATCTATAAATACTATGAATTTAAGCGGATTTCGGCTGATGTTTTCAACTATATCGGGAATTGAGTGAAGCTGTTTCTTTTTAAGCTCAATAAGCCTCAGACCCTTTGATGCATATTCATTTGCTATAGCCTTTACAGTTGAGGATTTGCCTGTTCCGCAGTCGCCGTACAAAAGTACGTTGTTTGCGGGCTTTCCGGAAAGAAACGCAAGAGTGTTATCAATAACTTCGTTTCTCTGCGCCTCATAGCAATGAAGCTGTGAAAGGCTTATAGGATCGGGATACTCAACAGGCGTAATAGCATTGTTTTTCAGAACAAATACATTGTGACGTGAGTATACCCCGTAGCCGAACTCCCCTATTCTGTGCATACGCTCAGCATACACCTGAGAGAAGTCTGTCTGTTTTGTGCTGTAGCGCGGAAGAAACTCGTCATAGCCGATTTTAGCAGCTATCTCTGAGCTCTGCACCTGTGATAGCTCCTCAAGCACCATAAGCTCATTTGCAAGGCACTCATCGAGCATCATACCTGTCTTTGAGCCCTCGCCCCTGCGGTAGGTATAAATGTTCTCGTCCTGCAGCGTTATATTCAGAAGGTACTCGGTAAGGTCATCGCCCTTCTCATATAGATCGGAAGCAAACTCACAGTAGTCGGACACTGCCTTGTCTGTATCACCCGAAACCGCACTGTCTATCGCTCTGATAAACGATTCAAAAACCTTGTCATTATAAAGTCCCCTGAAAATAACCAGAGCCTTAACTCTTTTAAGTATATTTTTAAGATTTGTCATACCTGCACCAACTCAAAATTTTTCCATTCAGTCTCTTCCTGCGGAAATGACTGAGATAACCATAAACGGGCTTTCCTCTCTGCCCTCTTCATCAATAACAATGTCAAGAGTGTGCAGACCGCTTCCTGCATTTGAGGAAATAGTTGTCAGAGCGCAAAGGTCGCCCCAGTCCTCATCGAAGTTAGCATCTAAAATAACACGCTCATTATATCTGCCGTCTATTACAGCATAAGCCTTCGGGGCAGGCTTGTTTATGGTTTTTCTCCACTGTATCATTATGATACTGCCCTTTATAAGGAAGCTTATCTTAGCGCCCTTTTTCCAGCCTGTCCAGCCGTCCTTGAACGGGTCACACCACTGTGACGCTTCATGCGTATCTGCGGTAAAGCCCTCGCTCTTTATGTTCAGAGACTTGTTCTGATAACGTACTGCGTCCTCATAGCGGCTTGCAGTAACAGGTGCTTTAAGAGTAGGCTTTACAGGCTCAGCTATCCTGTTTTCGAGCTCCTTATCAAGGAGATTACAGATAAGCGATGCTATCATAGCGTGTCCCTTATCGTTCGGGTGGAGCATATCGGTGGTATAGTCCTCACGCTTTTCCTCTCCCGAAGCTATATGGGGATAGATATAGTCACGCACACTCACTATCGGCAGACCGTAGTGCTTTGCTATCTCGTTATGTATCTCCTGTGCGTTGTGTCCGTCTTCATAGAAAAGGTTATTGATAACAACAACCGCCTTTACAGACTGCGCTTTCAGAAGCTTTCTGATAAGGCTTTCATAAGTCTCACGGAAAAGCTGAGTGTTATCATCATTGACGGAAAACTCAACGAACACAAGGTCAGGCTTCTTGTCAAGAACGTGCTCATCAGCTCTTGCAGCTCCGAACTGAGATGTTGTAGCGCCAATTCCCGCATTGAAGAAGCTGAGCTTTGTTTCGGGGAAACGGCTTTCCCACCATTTGGCTGAAAGGTTTACATATCTTTTATCCTCAGTCTGAGCATGACAGCCCTGAGTTATTGAACCTCCCAGATATACAATGCTGAGCTCCTTTTCCTTTTCGGCCTTGTCAAACACGGCTGAGAGGTAATTCGCATCGCCGAGGCTGACGATGGAGGTATTATAATCGTACATAATTTCACCCTTAAATATATATTTACTGTCCAACAATCAGGACTCTTCAAGATCGATTTCCATAATAGGCTCGGAAACATCTGCGCCTGCAGGAACCATAGGAAGAACGTTTACGTCCTTATTAATGATAACATCAAGAAGAACAGGCCTGCCCTCAGAAGCAAGCTTCAGAGCCTTTGCAATGCCGTCTCTGATCTCGTTCTTGTTCACTATGCGGATACCCTCAACTCCGAAGGCATCTGCAAGCTTCATAAGGTCAGTTCCGCGGTCGATAGTTGTCTGCGAGAATCTCTTTCCGTAGAAAAGCCTCTGCCACTGTCTTACCATACCGAGAACGTCATTCTCGAATACAAGCTCAATTATCGGGATCTTGTGCTTTGCAAGCGAGGACAGCTCATTGCAGTTCATAAAGAAGCTTCCGTCTCCTGCGATATTGATGACCTCTCTGTCGGGGTTGCCGACCTTAGAGCCCATAGCCGCACCTAAGCCGTAGCCCATAGTGCCCAGTCCGCCGCTTGAAGCAAAGCTTCTCTCGCATCTGAAATTATAGAACTGTGCTGCCCACATCTGGTGCTGACCTACCTCGGTAGTGATTATAGCCTTTCCTGCGGTCTGTCTGTCGAGCTCCTCGATAACGTCCTGAGGGAGAACCTCGTCCTCTCTCTCGATAGGCATCATTCTGAGGGCATAGAGCTTTTTCCACTCGGCGATCTGCTCCATCCACTCCTTGTGCTCAAGCTGAGGAAGCTTCTTTGTGATCTCAGCGAGAACGTACTCAAGGTCGCCTGTGATATGGTGATAAACGTCTATATTCTTGCCTATCTCGGCAGGGTCTATCTCGATATGGATGATCTTTGTGCCTACTGCAAAGGTATTAGGATTGCAGAGCACTCTGTCGGAAAAACGTGAGCCCAGAACTATAAGCAGGTCACAGCCGTTAAGGGCGAGAGCTGCGGTCTTTGTGCCGTGCATACCAAGCATTCCGATGTACTCATCTCTTGTATTATCAAAGGCACACTGACCCATAAGCGACAATGATACAGGTGCATTGATCTTATCAACAAGCTCTGCCATTTCATCAGCAGCATTACAGGATACAACACCGCCGCCTGCATATATAAAAGGCTTCTTTGCAGCCTTGATAAGCTCAACTGCCTCGTCGATCTCGGCATTGATGCCCTCGGGATTGTGGTTTACAATAGGCTTTGGCTCTTTTCTTTCATACTCGATCATTGCAGCAGTAATATCCTTGGGTATATCAATAAGGACAGGGCCTTTTCTGCCTTCATTTGCAATATAGAATGCCTCTCTGATGATCTCGGGAAGCTTCGCAGGATCTTTGACAATATAGTTATGCTTTGTTACAGGCATAGTAATACCTGTGATGTCAACCTCCTGGAAGGAATCAAGGCCTAAAAGAGACCTCGGAACATTTCCTGTGATAGCAACCAGCGGAATAGAGTCCATATATGCGGTTGCAATACCTGTTACAAGGTTAGTTGCTCCCGGGCCTGAGGTAGCTATAACTACTCCTGTTCTGCCTGTTGTTCTGGAATATCCGTCAGCTGCATGACAGGCTGCCTGCTCATGGGCTGTGATGATATGCCTGATCTTATCAGAGTATTTATAAAGTGCATCATAGATATTGAGAACAGCTCCTCCCGGATAGCCGAAAACAGTATCTACTCCCTGCTCCAACAAACATTCGATAATTACGTCCGAACCATTTAACTGCATAAGTTTGACCTCCTATTAGATAAAACTGCGGCAAAATATGCACACAGATATACTAGTTTATTATATCACAATATAAGCTTCTTGTCAATCGCTGAAAAGGATAAAAAAGCCGCCCGAAAAACGGGCGGCTGAAAGGTCAGTACATTATATCCTCAATATAGCCTATTTTGTCATAGCTTGTTGATGACGCAGAGCCCAGTGCAAAGAGAATATCTGTAGCACCAACCTGCTGACAGAAGTTTACTGCACTGATTTCAAAAAATCTTGTATCGCAGAGATAGATCTTCGAGAATGACGAGGTCAGGAAAGGCAGAAGTGCATTTCCGTAGCTGTCCTTAAAGATAACAAGCACTCTGTCGTTGTCCGCATCTGTATTGACCTCAAGGATCTGATCATCTGTGCCGACAAACACGGTATAGCTTGAGCTTATATCGTTGTCCTCAAAGAAGAGCGATGTTTCATAGCCCTCATTGAAATAGCTGTCATGTGACAGGAATGAGCATTTATCAAGGTTTGCAGGCTTGTAATAGGTGAAGGTATCGGGGTACTCGGCAAGAGCCTCGATATCATTGACGGTATAAAATGCCCCGAGATAGCCCTCTCTGTCTACCTTCTCATAGGTGTTGTACTCGGCAAAGGGAACGCCTGCCTGCTCGGCAAATATCCTTGCGGAATAAAAGGCTGCAAGCGGCTGCCAGTGATAGTCGCTCCTTGAATAGAGATACTCTGCCTTATGCTCGTTCAAAAACTGATTTACGAAAACGCCCTCAGCGTTTTTAAGCTTTCCGTATGTATCCTGAGCACTTTCCGACTGATCGGCATATTCGCCCTGAAGCTCGGCAGGAGTGTAAAATGCCTGCGAGGACGGTATGCACATAAGGTAGGTTTTAGTATCTCCGCCCACTGCTGCTGCGAAATTATCAACCGTTTCAGCGAGGTAGTCACCGACATCGGAGCTGTAGTAATAGCCCTCCATAGCCCTTACAAGCGGAGTACCGATGTCAGCAACAATACAGCCGCTTATATAGTCATAAGTCTCGACCTCAACGGGTGCTGAGGTTGTAACCAGTGTCGTAGTGGTAGTGGTTGTAGTAGTTGTTGTAGTGGTAGTCTCCTCCTCGGCTTTCTGAGTATCGCCTGAAACAACTGAGTTTTCAGTGTCAGTTGCTACAGTTACCTTATTGTCATCACTGCCTATTGAAGTTCCGCAGCCCGCAAGTGAAAGCACTGCTGCAAGAGCTGAACAAAGAATTCTTTTTTTCATTATATTTTCTCCTTATAAAAACAAATCTGACTAATTATAGCACAGTTTCTACGAATTGTAAAGAGCAAAAATAAATTTAGCACTTATAAACCATATTTGCTAGCACTCTACAAGCCAGAGTGCTAATTTTCAGCTATCTGACGCAGAATTATCACAAACCGAACACACAAGAGCTTTAATATATAATCAAACGAAAGGAAATGAGACCGATGGAAAACAAAGAATAAAAATCAATTTCGCACATAAACTAAGTTAAAAAGACTAATGAAACTCACGCATCAAAAGTCTTTAAATAAAAATACAGGAGGCATTTATATGTTTGCACTTACACCATTTGAAAGAAGAAGCTACGATCTGTTTAATGCATTTCACGATTTTGAGGACGACTTTTTCAAAGCTCCGCAGCTAAGGTCATTCAGGACAGATATAAAGGACGAGGGCGACAGGTACCTTATGGAGGCTGAGCTCCCCGGCTTTGATAAAGAGGACATCAAGCTTGATATTACAGGCAATACGCTGACACTCTCCGCCGAGCACAAGGCTGAGGCAGAAGACAAGAAGAATGATAACTATATCCGCCGTGAAAGAACCTTCGGCTCTTATCAGAGAAGCTTTGACCTTACAGGCATTGACGCTGACAAGATCGAAGCCGAGTACAAGAACGGCATCTTAGAGCTTGCTCTGCCAAAGATTATAGAGGAAAAGCCTGAAACAAGAAGACTTGAGATCAAATAAAACTTCTCCTTAACAGAACAGCCGACCGTGTAAAAGCGGTCGGCTGTTTTTTTACGGCGCTTGTGTTTCCATTAGTTTAAGGGCACATCTGAGTCCGTCAACAGCGGCGGACATTATGCCGCCTGCATAGCCTGCACCCTCTCCTGCAGGATACAGATTCTCTGCACTGAGAGAACACAGCTTATCTGTTCTTGTAATACGAACAGGTGAGCTTGTCCTTGTCTCGGGTGCGGTAAGAAGGGCTGAGCCGTCGCCGAAGCATTTCATTTTCTTCGAGAATTCTCCCAGACCATTTTCAAGCATTGCGGTCACAAAGCTTGGGAAAAGCTCTCTGTATTCAACAGGCTCAAGACCTAACGAATAGGTTGCCGAAAGTGCTGTATCCAGTGAGGGTCTGCCCTCAAGGAAGCCCTTTACTGTAGTCCCGCAGGCTTTATAGCTGCCTGTCAGCTTATAGGCTCGCTGCTCTATCTGCCTTGCAAAGTCAACTCCCGAAAGCACTCCCGAGCCGAAATCAGACGGCGAAACTCCGACCACTACAGCCGCATTGGCGTTTTTTCCGTCACGGGCAAACTCACTCATTCCGTTGGTGACCACTCCGCCCCTCTCAGAAGCGGCAGGCACTACATAGCCCCC
>OCVV011007511.1_pt1 | contig 14155 bp, 8 predicted proteins | sample 1539721 | NCBI WGS metagenome assembly OCVV01 (sample SAMN02144230, study PRJEB22623) | gut metagenome | biome: sheep rumen | host: Ovis aries | place: New Zealand
CAGAAGAAATATTTGAAAAATCGAATTCTTTTGTGTATCAAAGGCTGTTTGGCGAACTCCGTATGGATAACTGGCCGGTTACCCAAACAAAGGATGCGTTCGACTGGTATAACGGGCTTGAGGATCAACTCATTGAAAAGCTAAATGAGGCTTGTAAAGACTTAAAAAAGAAGGCAAAGGACTACCGTGTAGGTAAGAAAGCATCTCACGACGCTTCAATTAGTACGCTAGTAGATACGTTCTCTAGTGCAGGCGTCATAGAAAAACCAAAGGTGCAGCAAATTAAAGATACTTCGCCTACACCAGTTGCTTCAGCTGGGCAGGAGACAATGACTCCGATTGACACCCAGGGCTCTCAAAGTGGCGAAGGAGCTTCCTCTACTACTGTTGCTGACGTGCTGATCGAAGGCTCAACGGGGAAAAAGATCAACTTTAGAACTAAAACCGGGAAATATGTTTTCAATCTTTTCCTCAGAAAAGATGATCAATATCAAAACTGGCTTTTCGTTTCGCCAACTGGAGGAAAGCACGAATACAACATTGAATGGAATATTCGCCATCCTTTCTTCAAACCGTTCATCGATGAACCCGCTTTTTTGCAAATTATGGAGCAGTTCGTTTTCGCGTTAGCCCTGTCAGAGATAGAAGCAATGGAGACCAGCCCTGATGGTCAGGTCGATGCTTCTGCAGTCCGAATGAGAATGAACGACATTCTTAAAATGATTGCGAGTGGAGGATCAGATCAATGAATTCTTCTACAGTTGTAAATATGGATTATATGAGTAATGATCAGGATTCTTGGATGATTGACACAACTGGGCGATATGCAACAGCCATCAGCAACTATTTAATTGCTGATGGGATTCCGGAAGACGGAACTATGAGAATAATGCAAAACGCGGCAAAAGTGTTAGGGTATTGTCCAGACCCATCGATTGATCGACCGAAAAAGCTGACAGGAATTGTCATCGGAAAAGTTCAGAGTGGAAAAACCTCGAACTTTATTGCACTCACAGCTCTCGCTTTTGATAACGGGTATGATCATGTTGTCGTTTTTGGCGGAACAACAAATCTTTTGGTGCGGCAAAACGGCCAACGTATAGAAGAATACTTTGAAGCAACTCCTGAAGTAGTTGTGCTTAACTCATCCGAACACAACGCCTATATGAATGCATCTACTGTTGAGCAGTTAATAAGAGCCGGGAAAAAGGTAATAATCGTTGCGTTGAAAAAGCCTAAGCGGATTAATGAAATCAGAACACAAGTGTTTTGCGATTCTGAATTGTCTGATTCTCCGACGCTGATCATTGATGATGAAGGTGATGAAGCTTCCCTGAACACTCTTGTGGGCAAGGGGAAAAAGAGCTCTACATACCAGGCTATTGAAAAATTGAAAAACACGCTTAGAAGACATTGTTTTGTCTCCGTTACAGCTACACCCCAGGCAAATCTGCTGATTAACTCGATGGATATTCTGTCTCCAGAATTTGGTGTTCTTGTTGATCCAGGAAAAGGATACTGCGGGTTAGATGTTTTTCATACTCCTGATTCGAAGCTTGTGGTTGAAATCCCAGATAATGAAGGGTCGCTATTAGATTCTACGCCGAATTCGTTTTACGAAGCTCTTGCGACATATTTTGTCGGTTGCAGCATTTTTTCATACCGAGGCAAAAGGCCATCTGAGAAATTTTCTATGCTAGTACATCCTAGCCAATTAAAAGTCGATCACTCTAGTGTCAAAGCGAAAACGGAATCTATTGTGTCCCAATGGCGGATGCTTAGTCAAAACAAAGGAGATATTGCATATGCAAATCTCAAAAGACGCCTTCTGAAAGCATACGAAGAGTATAAGAACGGTGGAACTGTTGTGCCACAATTTGACGATCTAGAGGACGGCGCACTTTATGCAATCAACAATTGTCAGATTCATTTGGTCAATGGAGACAGTGTGCCAAAGGACGCGGACAAGTTTTTTGACTTCAATATCTACGTTGGCGGTACAATGCTCGGACGAGGATTAACGATCAAAGGGCTTGCTATCACGTATATTATTCGCACGCCCAAAGGCAAATCCAATGTCGACACAACAGCGCAGAGAGCGCGTTGGTTTGGCTATAAAGAGAAATACCTTGATTTGTGCCGAGTATATGCCGTGAAGAAAATTATTCACGAATTTCGAGCGATTAGAGAACATGAAAATGATCTTTGGGAAACTGTGCGGGATGCAAATCTGCAAGGAACACACTTTAAAGATATAGCCAGGATCTTTGTCTTATCCGATGACTTAAGAATGACTCGCACTAGTGTTGGAAACGCCGACAAGTTTGTTTTTAAACCGTGGAATATTCAGCGCAGCATCTACCTTGATCAAGCATATGCCCAGAGTAATATAACAGTATTACAGCAGTATCGGGATGCGCGGGCAGATGACTTGAAGACGGTCCGTTATGGCTCTGACTCTAGTTCGCCTTATGTTATTCTTGAAGGCGTGAGTTTCGACGAAGTGAAGAGTCAGATTGTTGATCAGTTCCTGTTCCCTGAACGATCTGATCTTCAAAAAGACGTGATCATGAAGTTGGGGCTTCTGTTACGGAAAAAGGGCATTAATGCAAAGGTTGACATTATCTGGATGAGGGATGGAAGCCACTCTTTCCACGATGTGTTCGATGGCGACCTTCCCAACTATATGGTAGGTCGTCGCCCTGATGATTACAGAGTGCCAGCTGTATATGAAGGTGATAGGTACCAGTTCGTGAAACCTGATGTGATGCAACTCCAGATACATGTTATAGAAGATAGGATAACTCATGTCGTTAGTCCTGCTCTTGCACTATATATCCCGGTGGAGTACATCGAAAAACTTACAAACCTTGTTATCCGTAGATAAGGAGTGCTGACAATGGATGTTGTAAGCAAATTTCATGAGGTTTTCGGCGGCCAAACCGTCCAGTCACATGATTTTCGATTATTCCAGTTTACAACTGAACTGCTTGTCGGTCAGGATGCCGACCACAATGTTGTTATTGTGTGTAAGTCAAACCAACCAGCACGACCAATCATTAGACAAAAAACACGGCAATTGAGTATTGAATGCAATGTCCGGGTTGCATATATGGTTGATGGTGTTTCCGAGACAGGTGTGGTTCATATTGTGCGCTGCTATGCGCCGACCGAAAAGGAACGAGATATCTTTCTACAATTATGCCCGATGTTCATAGACGCAAGTGTTTGCGATGACCAAGAGCAGGCATTACTTGAGTTGATTTCGATATTGACTGCGTTCTTTGCTAATAGCAGCGAGCCGAGTAATCAAGAGTTGCAGGGACTATATGCTGAACTATACACGATTTGGTCATATAGAGAACAGTTCGATTTTGGCTCACATTGGCAAACCCAGGATAGGATGAAATTCGATTTTTCTATTACTGACAAGGTTAAAGTAGAGATTAAATCGACACTTAAAAATGAGCGCAAGCATCATTTTAGGCATGAGCAACTATTAGGAGATGTTTTTACTATTTATGTCGTCTCGTATATGCTTCGACCTGATGACGCGGGGCTATCCTTACATGATCTCATTATGATGACAAAGCCTTTAGTTGCTTCAGACCCAAGGCGGCTTATGATACTAGCAAAGTTTGAGAAAAACACTTCCGAGCAGCGCCTTCAGCAACTAAAGTTTAATGAGATGATGATTGTAAGCAAGCGTAAGATTTATCGTGCGGTTGACATTCCCCGCTTTAGCGAGGCAACCCCAACGGGAGTTACCAATGCTGAATATGATTGTTTGCTAGAAAACGTCCCAGATATTGGTGAAGAATCATTTATCACTTATCTCGCTTCGGCAGAAGCGTCGAGACCTGAGATGAGATAAAAATGTAGGAGGCCCAACATGGCTTTTGCACTTAAAGATGAAAAACAGATGGAGAAGATTTATGATATGTGCCGTGCTGTATATCATAATGATCTCTCCAATGATAGAGCTGTTCATCAACTTCAAGGTCAGGTTGAGGCATCTAACGCGTCTCTGAAAATGTACTTTGCCATTTACAACTGTATGCGTCGGGGGAAGGCATACAAGATGGGGACAAGTGAGACATTTACGCAATTTCTTCTTGAGCATATTTACATTGACGAAGGTCTTGACGCTTTTGTTACTGCATTGTCAGCTGTTAAAGGAAACGCGGCTTATCGCGAAAGCGTAAACAATGCACAACCTGGGCTGGAGAGAGCCTGCATTAATGCAATTAAAGCTTCTGGCGAGGAAATTGAGTTCGAGGACATCCCCTTTGCAGATTACCAGCCCGCGTCCTCTAGCCCTGATAGCAAGGGCAAGAAAGTAGGAACGAAAAAGATGACGGCCATTGAAATCAGCAGCTTACAAAACAGTTCTTCCCTGCGGAATGCGGACTTTGCTAAAACGATTATGGGATTAGCAGAAATCTATCAATTCCTTAGCGAGGAAGACATTGAACTACTATCAAATAGATCTGCATGTAGTGAAAAGTTCAGCTCAGATTATGCTTTTCTTCTCAGTGTGAAAAATAATGAGGAAGAGATAGACAAGAAAATACGGGATAATACCGGACGAGTTCGTTATTACAAAAACCCGTATTTACTAAATGGTAACTACTATGTTTTTACTAGCCAACTTTATGGACCCGGAGGCACACACCGCGATAATCGGACCCCATTTTTAAAATGGATTATAGAGAAAGCCTCTAGTGCCCAAGACCCTGAGTCACCGATAGATCCTCATCCCACGGGCCACTTTGACTCCTGGGAAATCATTGATGAATACACAGCAATTAAAACATGCGACAAATCCTTCTTTGAGCACAACGGATCCGGCGTTCCCAGAGATATTTGCTGGTTTTTCAGTGCTGAACATATTCCTTCGGGGGCATCTCAGCAGGTAACGGTCCGATTTGAAGGAAACGAATATACTGCAAAGATTCGCAATGATTCGACCGATCGAAGGCGCATTCAAATTCTCTGGACCGCGGACCTTGGAAAGCTTTTCAAACGTTTTGCGGAAACGGAACACCCTAAAGCAAAATTCAGTAGAATCAGTGAAGCAATCTACGAAGTCAGTTTCGAAAACGGAGGTGAGGAAGAGTTGACAGTCAAAGAAACGATTAGCCGTATCAAGGCTTATATCGAGGCCAAAGGATTCAGTTATCAGGAAGGCCTGATTGAAAACTTCTACCTCAGCCTGAAATCAAAACCGTTTGTCATTCTTGCAGGAACCAGCGGGACAGGCAAAACCCGCCTGGTAAAACTGTTTGCGGAAGCGGTCGGTGCGAATATCGATAATGGCCGATATAAGATGGTTCCCGTACGTCCGGATTGGTCCGACTCTTCTGATCTGTTTGGACACGTCGACCTAAATGGAAAGTTTGTTCCTGGGGCAATTATTGACTTCGTAAAACGGGCAGAACTTGATAGCACAAAACCATATTTCCTCTGCTTAGATGAAATGAACCTCGCAAGGGTTGAGTACTATCTTAGCGATTTTCTTTCTGTTATTGAAACTCGCAGGTATGACGGCAGTCGTATCATATCTGAAACGCCGCTTGTTTCAGGCAATTACTACAGTGGAGATCATGCCGCAGAAGGAAAGTATGGAATTGTCCCATTCCCGGAAAACCTTTATGTAATCGGAACCGTTAACATGGATGAGACCACATTCCCGTTCAGCCGAAAGGTGTTGGATCGAGCCAACACGATTGAATTTTCCTTTGTGGATCTGATGCCACCTGCAGAATGGACAACCGGTTTACCGGCTCCGCTGAATCTGGGCAATGATTTTCTGAAGACGGAGTATCTTCTACTGGCTCAGTGCGCAGATGATCAGGAGGCAGTAAATGGTTATTGCCTGGAACTCCAGCGGCTCAACCGTATCCTTCAGCAGGCCAACGCTCACGTAGGCTACCGGGTCCGGGATGAGGTCGTGTTCTATCTCCTGAACAATAAGACAGCCGATCTGCTTCCTGAAAACGAGGCAATCGACAATGGGATCATGCAGAAGATTCTCCCCCGTATCCAGGGAAGCTCTGCGTCTATCAAAAACATGCTTTGTGAGCTGTTCCGGGTATGCGCCGGTGATTATGAGGGCCAGAACACGGAGAGTGATCTCAGTTCGAAAATGCTGAAAGTGGCTCAGCGGCCTGATTGTAAGTACGCAAAATCCGCGCAGAAGATTGCATTTATGGTAAGGAGATTCGAAGAGGATGGATTTACTTCCTACTGGCTCTGATGAGTTGGTATATATCCAGACGGATAAAGTAAATCTGACAATTAAAGGCCCGGCGGCCCATCCCAATTTCCAGGGCGTTGAATACAGTGACGGTGACTCTGTATTCAAAATCTCGTGCAGCGAGGAGTATGAAATATCTCTGAAAGGATGTGCCGATGCCGGAGCAGGAATGGTTGTCGGCAGCGTTTATTCCGGGATATATATCGTCGCCCCGCTGTTCTATGAGCAGCAGCGATATGAAATCGTTGTTGAGTCCAACGGTGATCATGAAATTGCTTTCTGGCATGATAATCTGAATATCCGCAACAAGGTGACCCGTGTTGGACGTAACAGCCGGATTCTGTCCGGCGTGATCAACTTTGGGAACGAGATTGGCTTATCTGACTTGGTCATTCGGGTGGATGGGTCCAACTATTTGCGCCTTACCATCGAAGTATTCCCCACGAAAATCAGTTACAAGGACGATTATAAGGCCATTGTTGAAGATGTCACCCGAGAGGTGTATGGCCTGGTATTTGACTTTCTGAAGAAAACGTATCTCGGATATCAACAGAGTGATCGTGTTATCAGCAGCCCTGTTGAGTTCTTTGCAGTTATTCGGCAGGTATTTGGCGATTTCATGAAGGCTGCAGATATGATCCTTGCGCAGCCGCATCATCTTCTGGAGACCACTCACGAGGTTCTGCCGAGCCATAAGATAAAGCGGATTGATAGCCGCAGCCTGCGCTGGATAGAGAAGCATCCGGATCAGGCAAAGGTCAGCGCAGACCGGGTACTTATTGCAAGAACGCTTGCTGTAAAGAAGCAGATTACCTACGATACAAAAGAAAACCGGCTGACGAAGTATATTCTTCAAAGCACGGCAAAAAAGCTGGAGAGCTTCAAGCGAAACTACCTGAATCTCCAACGAGATGAGGACAAAGCAGTTGTGAATCAGATTGATGATATGATCCGCAATCTGAATCGCCGGAGCAATGCTTCTTTCCTGGCAAATGTTGGACCGCATGAGTCCTCTGCCGGAATGTCGCTGGTTTTCTCTATGGCTCCTGGATATCGCGATCTTTACAAGTACTACCTGATGCTGTTGCGCGGCCTGTCTATTACAGGGGATGTGTTCAACATCTCTGTTAAGGATCTGGCTGTGCTATATGAGTACTGGTGCTTTATCAAGCTGAACAGTTTGATGAAAGACCGCTATGAACTGGTATCGCAGGATATCGTAAAGGTTCAGGGGAATGGACTGTATGTTTCTCTCGTAAAGGGAAGCCGATCCCGGGTCAAGTACCGCAATCCGGTAAACGGAGAGCTTATTACGCTCTCCTACAATCCAAGAGAGACCGAGTTGCCCACAGGTACTCAACGCCCTGACAACGTGCTCAAACTTCGGAAAAAAGGCGCTGACACAGAATATGAGTACGTATTTGATGCCAAATACAGGATCAATCCGGCCCTGCCTGGAACGGATTACTATGCAACTATCTCTCACAAGCCCGGTCCGGAAGTAGGAGATATCAACACCATGCACCGTTACAGGGACGCCATTGTATATCAGAATGGGGCCTCCCCGTATGAACGTACCATGTTTGGGGCGTATGTGCTCTTTCCTTATTCCAACGAGGAAGAATATCGTCATCATCGTTTTTACGAGAGTATCAGCAAAGTCAATATAGGTGGCCTTCCGTTCCTGCCCTCGGCAATGAGTCTGGTATCTCAGATGCTGGACGAACTAATATCTGATTCGCCGGAGTCTGCTTTTGAGCGTGCCACGTTACCTCGGGGTATTGAGGACAAGCTTCAGAAAGTAGATTGGACCACCAGAGATGTTTTGATCGGAGACCTCAGGTCGGCTGATCAACTGGCTGCGTGTTTGGAGCATAGGTTCTACCATATTCCTGTATCCCAGGTGAAAGATGAAAATCTTCCCATTCGATATGTGGCACTGTATCAGTCTAACCGTCTGTTTGGCGCAGGATCTGGCATCCGGTATTACGGGGAAGTGAAAAACTGCACTCGCGTCAGGCGGAAAGACATCCGTTTCCTGCCCAAAGTCTCCGATGAATGGTACTATTATCTGGAAGTGAAGGAGTGGAAGACTCTCTCCAAGCCGATTGCTATTAAAGAACGTGCTATGGGCAGGCAATTCACCAATATGTTCCTTTTGGAACACAGCTCGGAGGCTCCGGAACTTGGCATTCGCAGCGAAGCAGAATACCGCCTGTTCTCTGAATTAAAACGGGCGCTGAATAGTACGGAGATTAACGACAACGGAACTGATATCGGATTCGTCTTCGGGGAGGCAACAATCATCTTTGAAGACGGGAAGATCCATGTTTATCGAGATAAGAAGATTATTTCGGAATATGAGATCCAAGACTTTATCCGAGCACCGAATACAGTGTTCAGAAAAATACAGAAAACGATTAACTAGACAGCTTTTGGAACAATAGATCGACTATTACAAGGAGGGTAATTTCTTGCCTTTTGATTTATCAAATCCCTTAGTGATAGGGATAGGATCGCGTGCCTTGTTCAATTTGGAAGAAGAAAACAGGATATTTGAAGAACAGGGCTTAGATGCATATGAAGAATTTCAAGTTCAGCATGAAAACGACATCCTCCAAAAGGGGCCGGCGTTTCAACTGGTTAAGGCTTTTCTTGGCTTGAATTCTGAACATGAGCATTTAGTAGAAGTTATTGTTATGTCCAGGAATAGTCCCAATACAAGCCTTCGCATTTTTAATTCAATCAAAGATTATGATTTGGACATTACTAGAGCGGCACTCACTGGAGGAGCAGAGATAGCGCCATATCTACGAGCATTTAAAACAGATCTGTTTCTATCTGCTAATGCTGGAGATGTGAAACAAGCAATAGACAATGAAATTGCTGCAGGAATGATTCTTCCAGGAAATCCACATGTTGATCCGAGAGCAAAGATCAAACAGATTCGTATTGCTTTCGATGGAGATGCCGTTTTATTCGGTTCTGAATCAGAAAGGATATACAAGCAGCAAGGTATGCAAGCTTTCATGGAAAACGAGCAGGCTATGGCAGATATCCCCCTAAGGAAAGGCCCGTTTGCTAATTTCCTTCAGACGCTAGCTCACGTTCAATCAAAGTTTGCGGATCGAGATACTGTCCCGATTCGAACAGCGCTTGTAACATCTCGAAATGCACCAACTCATGAACGAGCAGTTAAGACACTACGGGAATGGAATGTTCGAATCGATGAAGCGTTCTTCTTAGGTGGAGTTAGCAAAACAGAAGTGCTGTCTGCATTTGGCGCGCATATCTTTTTTGATGATCAACGCATACATACAGATCCTGCATCAAAGGTCGTCCCTTCTGCGGTTGTTCCCTACCGATCAGGGGATGATCCAAATGTATGATCGACCGCAGGCAAAAAAACACACATCCTTACCCAGAAAATGATATACAATTACCCACTCTACTTGATGTTTGCCAAGTGGAGTGGGTCTAATATCATTGCTCTATAGGACACCTGTACTTAAATAGTGTTTTTCGATGGTATTCAACTTGGTTTTGGAGAGATAAAGATGAGTGATATTAGACTAGACAGGAAAAACTTCCTCAAGCAAGTGACTCACTATGGCTTTTTCGCGGAGCAGTTTCCCACATGTTTTTCTTCAGAACTCTTTTCTGCGCAGTTGCCAGAATTGTTGCCGTTAGTTTCTGCTGCAAAAGGGCAGAGAAATAATAGCAAAAAGAACACTACAGCCCCGGTAACACTATCAATGTACAAAAATGATGTTTCAAGACGAGTATTATCAGTCCCAAATCCCGAGGCATTTCTTCGCCTTGCTAAGTTTATGAACGACAATTGGAACAGCATCTTACTATATTCAAAAAGCAAGAATTCGCTTTCTCCGATAAGCTTTATTCGAACTTATAATGATGAGGCATTAGAATACATTAACTGCGAGTCAGTAAGAGAAGCAATTAGAACTCGAAGTGATTTTATTAACGGCATTAGGCAGAGTATTCGTATTTCTCTCGGATATAAGTATAAGATGAAAGCGGATATTACTAATTGCTATAATTCTATGTATACACACTCGATCACATGGGCAGTATGCGGGAAAGAACGGGCTAAACAATTTTATAGAACAAAAGAGCCAAAATGCGTTGAGAAAGACTATGAGATTGCAGACTGTCTTGACTGTTTTACACGATTTGAAAAGAATAACGAAACTAATGGAATCATTGTTGGCCCGTATACTTCAAGAATCGTCTCAGAAATAATCCTTGCTGGAATCGATAGAATGCTCGCGGAAAGAGGTTTTGTTTTCAAAAGATATGTTGATGATTACAAATTCTATTTTAGATCTGAGCCTCAGGCTAAAGAAAGCTTGCCAGTTATAGAGAAAATCCTGAATGAGTTTAACCTTACACTAAACACATCAAAAACCGAAATCCAAAAATACCCATATGAAATAATATCTGATATAAAAGAAAAATTTGATAAGGCGCTAAAAGACGAAGGGGTTTTTGGAGTTCTGAATACTGCATCCCAACTTCACATATCTGGTGAAAAAGGCGCATATAAATATGCGCTGAAATACCTGAGAAACAAGCCGTTACCTGGCAAAGGTGATCTACAGATAGTGATCCCAACATTAATTAATATTATGCTGTTGGATCCAAGATATGGAAAACATGTCACAGACTATCTAAAACGCAATCTTCATGTAATAAGCAAGGAAGCACTTACAACCGTTTTTAATGAGGAATTATCAAAATGCCTGGATGGCGAGCTTCAGCAGGAAACGCTTCTGTTTATTCAGTTAATCCGGGATTTAGATTTATGTATTTTCGCAGGAAATGTATTGCGCACAATAAAAAGTGACAATGATTTTGCAATTATAATCGCACTTGATATATGGAAAAACAAAAATGCAAAAGTCAAGCGAACAAGATCAGAAGCGCGTGAAATAAACGTTGCAATACGTCAGTTGGCTGATGCACTAAATGGGGAAACGCTCAGCGGATCTAGATGGCTTTTACTATATGAAATCAAAACGAATAAACTCATCAATGAGACAGAAATGCCCTCAATTGAAATGAACCCCTTTTTTGAGAAAATGAATTCATTGAACATTACTTTCTACAAAAGTGTTCGATACGAGAGCAGTTCTCCATGAAGTGTTTATAGAATAAGGCAGAGGACACAAGAGACGAATCAGTCTTTTGTGTCCTCTGTCGGTAATTCGATATTATGCTTCGCCAGCAGATCCTCGATCGCTTCATCTAGCAGACGGCTTTCCAGAATTCTTGTTTTCTTCGCGAGCGGATCGAAAAGTGGAGCGATTTCGATATTTCAAGAAAGGCTCAGCGATAATAATAAAATAAGAAAGCACATATTAACCTCGTGAAAACCAGCAGTTCAAAGTGTATTGCCTATCATGAGGTTTGCGCTCACTGGTTAGGCGAATGTAGAGAGCTGAAGGGAGACAATGTTGCGCGTTCTAGTCTCTGGAGTCAAGCTTCAGCGCCTCAATGAGTTTGTGAACAGTTGTGCATGAATTCCAATCGCAATAGGGATATCCATGCTGGGGTGAGTGTGTGTGAATAAGATTGTATTCTGCGATTCTTTTTTGCAGGGACACATCAGCATTATGTACAGCCTCATCCAACCGAGGCAAAAAGACTTCGGTTATCATATCTGAGTCATTTTTTGAGTATCCGGCGAGATAGCCTTCGTCCTTTAGAATGGAGTCAAGGATTTGCAATAGTTCACTTGCAGTTTTCTCAGAACTGTATTCTTTAATGTGATTGATAAGCCATACTTCAAATGCAGCATTTGAAAGGGCAACTCCGACGTTGCTCTTGCGCGCAAAAATCATCGCCGCTGTTATTTTGTCAGAAGGAAACTCATCTTTATCAAACACAACCCAAACTTGGTTTGATGAATCTTTCTCTTTAACGGCTCTTCTTATTAAGCCTTCTGGATCAGCATTCACAAATTTGACGGTGATATCAAAGATGGAGTGTCTATAACCTCTTAGTGCTTGAAAGTAGTTTTTTTCTGTCATCTTTCCATTTGTGAAAATGACAAACTTATCTCTCTGGTGGAGTTTCTTTGTTTTTCTTGCCATGGGTAACTACTCCTTCTCACGACAAAGATCAGGTAGAGAAGCATAGAAACCCGCGAGATATTTTTTGCTGAACAAATCATTTTTACGCACACCAGTGAAATCGGCGAGAGAAACCAGAGAACTCCGCCCACGGTTATCCTTGCTCGTAAAATAGATCTGATCTCTACGAAGACCATCGTCCATAAGCATTACATTGTGCGCAGTACAAATTAGTTGGGCATTTTTGGGGTTATGCTCTATGGAGTTGAAAAGCTTAATAATATAGTCAGCAACAAGGAAATGCAGCTTTGAGTCAATCTCGTCGATAAAAATCACTCGCCCCTGATCGAGAGCCGCCAGGATCCACCCCAAATAGCAAAGCAAACGAATGGTTCCTTCTGAGTTAAACCCATTTTCCTTAAAAAGCATCACATCTTTTTCGCCGACAACATCATCATTGTCATCTAGTACGTCAAAGACAGTTTTCATGTCAATTTTGTAAAGGCTTTCCATTTCTGCTTTGAGTTGTCCAGCTAGAATAGATGGATCACTTTGAAGTCTGGTATTAAGCTTTACAATACTTTCGGGATCGTTGGCGGTTGCTATCTTGTCTTTGATTATCTCAAAATCTCTGATGCCAATATCAGCTCGCTTAAGGATGTCCAATGCTTGCGCCTTATACTTCCCGTTCTCCAGAGTATAGATATCGATCGAATTATTCGTATTTTCAAATACGATTAAAGCATTTACAAACCAAGTCATAACGTCTGTAAGATACTTATTGATTGCCAGGTTAAAGTTGTTGCCTATCGAGAGAAATAGAGAAGTATCAGGGAGCTTGATCAAATTGATTGACTGAGGTGTTACGCTCATAATTTTGAGCTTTCCGCCCTTGCGTTCGAAAACAGGAGTTAGGCGTTCTTCACGCTTATAAAGCCATTCGTGCTTGATGATGCCTTTCGTGAGTTCAAAACCATACTTGTAGAAGATACCATTTTGAATGATTTCGACCTCATAAAGAGTGAGTTCTTTTTCAGATCCGGCTTTAAAGGCAAAACTCTCATTCGCTGCAACAACAGGGAGTTGTGCAGAGGAAAGGCGTACAACATTTGCCATATATGCAAACGCCTTAAGGACATTCGATTTTCCAGAAGCATTTCCACCAAAAATGATTGCAGACTTTATGAGTTCGTTATCTCCCTTTGACATGATTTTTTCGTTCACATCAAAGGTGTTAAGATATCGATAAGAATCATCTGTGGCAGCACGCATGGAAAGCTCAACTTCGTCATAGAATGAACGGCAGTTCTTGAATCTAAAACTAATAAGCACAACACGTTCTCCTTTCTGCCTGATTTGATAACTGCATTCTATTTTACGTCATTATAAACACTACGTCAACACATTATAAATGAAATTTGAAAAAATTTTACGAATATACACAATAAGAATGATCGTCACGTTGAAAGCTAGAGCTTGGTTTCTCCATTATGCTCTGGTGATTATTATTCCCGGTGTGCTGAGAAGGACAAACATACTGCTATTTGCTGATTATCGTTTTTATATAACATAGCCCCACGAAGAATCTAACACAGATGCAGATTTGCCTTGAGTAGTGCTCCTGTGGATATGTTTGTGAATGCCTTCAGTGATGAAAAGGTCGCCAGCATTTAGAAACAAGAAAACAGCACCGCAGAAATCCCCTGCGGTGCTGTTATTTCACTTCCGGTTCTATGTCTTTGAACAGATCGTCATTGAAGAAGTCGATGATCGTGATCCCCAGGCCGTCGCACAGCTTTTG
>OCVV011303269.1_pt1 | contig 14153 bp, 10 predicted proteins | sample 1539721 | NCBI WGS metagenome assembly OCVV01 (sample SAMN02144230, study PRJEB22623) | gut metagenome | biome: sheep rumen | host: Ovis aries | place: New Zealand
GGATCTGTTGATATGATTAATGTTTTCTTGTTCATCCTAGCACACCAAAGTGCGGTTGCAGCAGATACTGTAGTTTTTCCTACTCCTCCTTTTCCTCCGATAAATATGAATGTTGTGCTTTTTTTGTTAAATTTCACTAAATCTGTAAATGCCATGATTTACCTCCTAGTTTAATTAAAATGTATTTTTTTATATTTTTTTCATGTTTTTTCATATATTTTATTAATAATATTTTATCATTCTAATTTAATAAACTTTTGTTATTTTAATATTTTCATTAATTATATTATTGATAAAAAAGAAATTTATCATTAATTAACTATTTGGAATGAAAGGATATGATAGATTTACCTGATTTTGATGCTAAGATTTTCATTGAAAACGTATGTGATTTTATAAAAGAAAAAGTTAAAAATGCACATTGTACCGGGGTGGTTCTGGGATTAAGTGGAGGAATAGATTCTGCAGTAGTAGCATACCTGGCAGTTAAGGCTTTGGGTTCCTCAAATGTCAGAGGATACATACTTCCAACAAAAACAACATCACAACAGGATTTAGACGATGCAAAGCTAGTTCAAGAAAAACTTAAAATTGAAGGGGAAAGCATATGCATAGATGAAATTCATGAAAACATCATGAAAGAACTCTCTAATGAAGGACAGCCAGACAACAACCTTGCATTGGCAACTTCAAATGTAAAGCCAAGATTAAGAATGACCATATTATATTATTATGCAACAATTTACAAATCACTTGTAATAGGAACAGGAAATAAAACAGAGCTAAATGTAGGATACTTTACAAAACACGGTGATGGTGGAGTGGACATGCTTCCAATAGGTGATTTGTACAAGGAAGAAGTGATGGCAGTTGCAAAGGAATTAGGTGTTCCCGAACAAATAATAGAAAAACCACCAACGGCAGGTCTTTTGCCTAATCAAACGGATGAAAAGGAATTGGGTATGACATATCACGTACTTGACAGATTATTGTACCTCTATCTTGATGAGAATAATGATGAAGAGGAAATTTCCAAAAAGTTAGGGTTAGATATTACTGAAGTGGAGCGAATAATCAATCTAAACAAGAATTCTCAACATAAAAGGGATACTCCACCAATATTTCTTAAATAAGAAATGAATTCACCACCACACTTTTTTTATAATATATTATGATTAAATTAAAATATTGTAAGTGATATAAATATTAATATTATAAACAATCGTAATTATTTTCATTTAATAATCAAATAATTAAACAGGGAGTTTAATCTAATGGTTTCCGAATTAGAAAAGAAATGGCAAAAGAAATGGCAAGAAGAAAAATTATTCGAATCAAATCCGGATGATAGAGAAAAAATGTACGTAACAGTAGCATTCCCATATCCTAGTGGTGCAATGCACGTAGGTCACGGAAGAACATACACAGTTCCAGATGTATATGCAAGATTTAAAAGAATGCAGGGATACAATGTGCTCTTTCCAATGGCATGGCACGTAACAGGTGCACCTGTAGTTGGAATTGCTAAAAGGATAGAAAGACAAGACCCATGGACATTGGACATCTACAAAAACGTACATCAAGTACCTGAAGACGAATTGGCAAAATTCGTTGATCCTGAATACATAGTAAAATATTTCAGTTCAGAATATCATGAAGACATGACACACATGGGATATTCAATTGACTGGAGAAGAGAATTCAGAACAATCGATCCACACTACAAACAATTTGTAAGATGGCAAATAAGACAACTTAAGGATAAAGACTTAATAAGAAAAGGATCACACCCTGTAAAATACTGTCCATCAGATGAGAACCCTGTGGGAGATCATGACTTGCTTGAAGGGGAAGGCGTAGGAATAAACGAATTAACATTAATTAAATTCCCATGTGAAGACGACTACCTGGTAGCAGCAACATTCAGACCAGAAACCTTATACGGAGCAACAAACTTCTGGCTAAATCCTGATGAAGAATATGTAAGGGTAAAATACAACGATGAAAAATGGATAATAAGCAAAGAATCATTTGCTAATATCATTCACCAAAAAGAATCAATGGAAATCATTGAAGATGTGGATCCAAAAGATTTCATTGGAAAATACGTAACAAATCCATTAACAAACGACCCATTACCAATTTTCCCAGCATCATTTGTTAACCCAGATTATGCTACAGGAGTAGTATTTTCAGTACCTGCACACGCACCTGCAGATTACATTGCACTTGAAGACATTAAAAACAACAAAGAACTAATTGAGAAATACGGTTTACAGGAACAAATAGACAACATAAAAATGATTAGTCTTGTAAAACTAAAAGGATACTCTGAATTCCCTGCTGTAGATTTCATCAAACAATTCAACGTTGAAAGTCAGGAAGATGAAAAACTCAAAGACGCTACCAACGAAGCATATAAGACAGAACATGCAAAAGGTATAATGAATGAAAACACCGGAGAATTCGAAGGAAAACGTGTTGCAGATGTACGTGATGAAGTCATAGAAAAATTAATAGACGAAAACATCGCAGACAAATTATATGAATTTGCAGAAAAACCAGTTATATGTCGTTGCGGAGCAAAATGTGTTGTAAAAGAATTGGATGATCAATGGTTTGTTAAATACTCTGATGAAGAATGGACAAAGAAAACCTACGAATGTCTTGACCAGGTTGAAGTAGTTCCTAAGGAATTAAAAGCAAACTTTGAATACTACCTCGGATGGCTTGAAGACTGGGCATGTTCAAGAAGATTAGGTCTTGGTACCCACATGCCATGGGATGAAAAATGGTTAATAGAACCATTAACAGATTCAACAATCTACATGTCCTATTACACCATAGCAAAATACATGAAAGACATAAATCCTGAAGATTTAAACGATGCATTCTTCAACAAGGTATTCCTAAATCAGGATGGTGCAAATGACGGTTCAGTAAATAAAATAGATCCTGAATTAACAGAACAAATTCAAAAAGAATTCAATTACTGGTACCCATTAAATTGGAGACTGTCAGCTAAAGACCTTGTTGGAAACCACCTCTCATTCCACATGTTCCACCATGCAGCCATATTCCCTAAAGAATACTGGCCTAAAGGAATAACAGTCTTCGGTATGGGATTGTTAGAAGGACAAAAAATGTCCTCATCAAAAGGAAATGTAATCCTGCTTAGTGAAGCAATTGACAAATATGGTGCCGACACAGTAAGATTATTCTTAATGTCTTCAGCAGAACCATGGCAAGATTTCGATTGGAGAGAAAAAGAAGTTAATGGTATCCAAAGAAGGTTAGAGTTAATCCAGGAATTCCCTGAAAAAATCGAATCATTAACAGGAGAAAAATTAAAATTATCCATGGATAATAAAATACCTTCCGTTGAAAAACCAATCAACAAATGGATTATCAGTCAGATAAACCAAAAAATCGGAGAAGCTACAGAAGCCCTTGAAGGATTCCAAACAAGAAAAGCATTACAGGCAAGTTTATTCCTCTTCAGAAAAGATGTTGACTATTACCTAAACAGAATTACCACAATCGAAGAGGAAGAAAAAGAAACATTGACTTACATAGTAAACACATGGATCAGATTATTATCCCCATTCGTACCGTACACAACCGAAGAAATATGGGACAAATACAATGATGATGACACTTTCATATCATCCATTGCATGGCCAAAAGCTGATGAATCAGTAATAGATGTCTCCATAGAAAAAGGTGAAGAGATAATTCAGGATTTAGCCAAAGACATTAAGGAAATCATCAAAATAACCAATGCAAATCCTGAAACAGTACATTTATACACAGCTCCTGAATGGAAATACAAAGTCTATGATATTGCACAGGAAGTTGGAAAACCAAATATTGGTGAAATAATAGGAAGATCCATGAAGGCAAATTTACATGATAACAAAAAAGAACTATCCAAATTTGCAACAAAAGCAGGTAAATCATTTAACAAAATTAACTATGTTGGAAAAATTGATGAAGTTTCAATAATTGAAGATGCCAAAGAGTATTTGGAAAGCGAAATCAATGCTAAAATAGAAGTTTATTCTGAACCAACATATGACCCACAAAATAAGGCAGTTAATGCTGCTCCTTACAAACCGGCAATATACTTAGAATAAATAATTCTAATTATATTCCATTTTTTTATAGTTACAAACGAAAAATTTAATATTAATAAACTATAAAAATACAATTAGTATTTTATAGCATATTATTTTTGATATGCCTTGGTAGTGTAGCGGATATCACGAGGGACTGCGGATCCCTTTACCGGGGTTCAAATCCCCGTCAGGGCATTAACTTTTTATTTTTAAATTATTTTTACTAAATTTTAACTTTTTTTACATTTTATTTTAAATATAACTTTATACTACTTTCAACAAAATATTAGTAGATATTTAAAAACTACATGGATGAATTTTATGGTTAAAATAGGAATATTAGAAGTAGATGGTGTTCTAACATTATATGAACATTTTGGACATTTGCCAACAAATGTCGTGAAATCTGATGGAACAATAGAAAACGGAAAAAAAGCCCACGAAGAGTTGGATGGTTTAATAATTCCTGGTGGAACCATCATGGAATCCGAATCATTAACTCCACAACTGGCTGAGGAAATCAATTTAATAAATGATAATGATGGATTTATCCTTGGTATGTGTGCAGGTTTCCAAATTCTGGCCAAACAAACGGATGTGGGCAGAAATTCACCTGTACCTGTAATACGTGAAGGATTAGGATTGCTTGATGTCACTTTCGAACCACTAATAAACACCAACAAGGTAAATGCAGATGTTGTAGATGATACCACATTGTTTACCAAGGGTTTAAAGGACACCACAGTAACAGGATTTCACTGTCATACATACGGAAAAATCGAATCAAACGATAAGAACGTAATGTATTCCAATATTGTAAGGGCAAACTATATGCATAAGCCATCAAGGGTATTGTCCGGAGTAAGCAACAAGAAGGGAAATATTCTTGGAACTACCATCCACGGCCTTTTAGATAACAATCAGGCAATTGTAAACAATATTCTTGATTATCTGGATGCCAAAGATCAATATGATGAAATTATCGAAAAAAACAAAAAACTTCATGAGAAGGTTTTCAGTGAAATTGCAGTAAACACCAATAATTTCTATACTCCTAAAAAAGAACATCCTGAAGTACCTCCAATGATAATGTTGATGGGTACGGGTTCAGAATCGGGAAAAACATTCCTGGCAAGTGGAATTGTAGGAGCCTTACGTGAAAGGGGAATTCATACCTATGTAGTTAAAGTCGGTCCCGACATCAGAGATTTGTCTCCATCATTATATATGAATAAAGAAAAATTGCATGACTATGCTTCAATAAAAATAGGAGATATTGGATGGACACCATTGGATGAAGTCATTGAAAATGTCAAGGGAAAAGGTTATGATCTGGTACTTGTAGAGGGTGTGATGAGTGCAGCGACCGGTTTGTTGAATGAAAAAGTTCCATATTCAACTGCCGAAATAGCATATGCAGGTAACATTCCTGTCATAATGGTTTCAAGTGTCAGCAAGGGTGGAATTGAAACTGCCGCCATAGACATAGAAGCACACATCAGATTACTCAATAAGATGAATATAAATACCAAAGGAATAATATTAAACAGGACATATGATGAAAAAATTGTTTCACATGTAAGTGACTTCCTATCTGCAAAATCAGGCATAAGTAAGGAAAATATATGGAGCATTAGCAAGGCAAAAGTGGAAAATAAGGGGCGTGTTCCTGAAGATTACCTCCAATTGGAAAAGTTCACCCAGGCTGCCAAGGATGTGGTGAATAAAGATTTGGATGTAATGAAATTTGTTGAATTGGCTGAAGTTCCTAAGTTCAGGGATTACCTGACTTTTGAACAGATAGTTGATATTTACAAAAAATAATATTAAAAAAAGTAGTCTGTAGAATTAATGAACTTTTCTTGTTTTTTCTACAGGTTAAAAAGTAGATTCTAAAGAAAAATGGGGTTAATTCTTTAGATATTATCGTTTAGAAACCCTATATTTCTTCTTTTATGGATTCTAATTTCTTTTCTAGCGTGTCTTGTTTTATAATCATACTTAATATATTTGATAAGTTAAGCATGTTGTCAACCAACACCAATCCTTTTGCTTTCAGGAGTGAATATATAGTCTTAATATCAGAAGCAGGTATTTCAAATGTTTCTCCAGTCAATGTTTGCCATTTTGTTTCGTATTTTGTATCTTTGCTTTGGTTTCTAAATAATTTTACTTCTTGAGGGTACGCTTCGATTATAGTTTCATCTGTTTGTGTGATTGGTTCTGTAATTTTATTTTGTTCAATAGTTGAAATTTGCACTATTTTTTCTGGTGGTATTATTTTTAAGTATTGATTTTCTCCAATTTTTCTTAACATTGATTTGTTGACGGTTGCACTAGTAACCAGTTCATAGTCGTTTGCCATTGTATCCCTCCAGGAATACGGTGTAAATGTTCATCTGTCTGTTAATGCTAAACCAACTGATATACAAATAGTGATTAACATTATAGTTATAATTATTTATGTTTTATATTTAATATATATTTTAATCTTGAATGGATATTATTACCTTTGAATCGTCTTTTAGATTCATTTTTTCTCTTAATTTATCCTTTGCTACAAATTCAAGGGTGTCTATTTTATGCACGGTTTTTGTAGGAAATAATATTGCTCCCGTTTCAGAATTTTTTTTGTCGTTTGTTGATATTGTGGCTTCTAAAAAATATACATCACCCAGGTTTTCATCACCCTTGATGATTTTGAGTTTTTCATTATATTTTTCCTGGATATTTATTTCAACATCGTTTTCCAATTTCACATTCAATGTTCCATTATATGGCATGAAACCTAACTTTTTCATATATTGTTTCATGTAAGTTTCTTTTTGCATGAACATTCCTGCTTTTTGTAGTCCTGATTTAACAATACCATTTAAATTCACTATCAACATACACACCTTTTGATTAATGTTATAATAATTATCTCATATTTTGTTAATGATTTTTTAATAATAATATTATATTTTGATAAACATAAATAATAATAGTAATCCATAATATGTTAAAGAAAATTCATTAATTTTAATCATTTATTAATAATTCAACAGGAGGAATTTAATGGGTGTACGTATAGCATTACCATCTAAAGGAAGAATTAGTGGTCCTGCAGTAGAAATATTGGAAAAAGCAGGAATAGGATTAATAGATAATTCCAACAGAAAGTTATTTTCACACACATTTGATCCGGAAATAACAGTCATGTTTACAAGAGCTGCAGATATTCCTGAATATGTCAAAGACGGGGCAGCAGATATTGGAATAACAGGTTATGATCTGGTAAAAGAAAATGGAGCAGATGTGGAAGTTTTGGAAGATTTAAACTTTGGACATACAAGACTTGTAATAGCAGCTCCGGAAAGTTCTGATTTTAAAACTGCAGAAGATTTAAAAAGAGTTACAACAGTAGCAACTGAGTTTCCAAATTTAACTAAGGAATACTTTGAAGAAAAAAACATTTCTGCAAGAATATTTTCATTATCAGGAGCAACAGAAGTAGCTCCGTTGATAGGTGTTGCAGACGTAATTTCTGATTTAACAAGTACAGGAACTACTCTAAAAATGAACCATCTTCATGAAATCGACACAATTCTTGAAAGTTCCGTTGTTTTAATTGCAAATAAGGACAGCATTAAGGATAACTATGAAAAAATAGAAGCAATTAAAACAGGAATAATTGGAGTAATTCAGGCTGAAGGAAAAAAATTAATCATGGCAAATGTCAAAAAAGAAGATCTTCAATCAGTTCAAGAAGCAATGCCTGGAATGAGTGGTCCAACAGTTTCTGAAATATACGGAAATGAAAACATGGTAGCGGTACATTCAGTAATTTCAGAAAAAGAAGTTTTTGAAACAATCAACAAATTACGAATACTGGGTGCAAAGGATGTATTGGTAGTTCCTATTGAAAGAATATTGGAATAATTATTTTTACTGATTAATATGAAGTATATCAGATACGAAACGTCAGATGAAAAGGAATGTGTGGGAATACTTGAGGATGACCTGATTTATCCTACAAAATACTCTTCCATTGTTGAAGCAATTGAAAATGAAGAGACTCTTAAAGACACATATGCTCAGGGAAGTTATGTTAATATTGATGATGTGAAAATACTAACTCCTGTGAATCCAACAAAGGTTGTGTGTGTGGGTCTAAACTATAAAAATCATGCGGATGAATTGGAAATGACTCTTCCTTCCGAACCATTGCTTTTTATGAAACCTTCTTCAAGTGTCATTGCAAGCAAAGAAGAAATAGTATATCCCGGTGATACCGAAAAATTGGATTTTGAAGCGGAGCTTGGAATAGTTATACTTTCAGAAATTAACAGAAAGAACAATGACACATTTAAAATAGCGTATACCATAATAAATGATGTTACTGCAAGAGACCTTCAAGAAAAGGATGGACAATGGACAAGGTCAAAAAGTTTCGACACATTTTGTCCGGTAGGTCCGGTAATTGTTACAAACATCAACCCATTAAATCAGAGAATATATTCAAAAGTAAACGGTGAAATTAAACAGGATTCAAACACAAAAAACATGATCTTTTCACCTGAATATTTGGTGGAATATATCTCAAATATTATGACATTATATCCTGGTGATTTAATTGCTACGGGAACGCCTCCGGGAATAGATCATTTGAAGAAAGATGATGTGATAACAATCGGAATAGAAGATATAGGAATTTTAGAAAATATTGTTAAATAGGGGGAGAAAATATGAAAATGGAAGAATACAATTGTGACGTGCTGGTTATAGGCTCTGGAGGGGCAGGATGTAAGTGCGGTATAGTTGCAAGTAAAAACGGTCAAAACGTAATCATGGTTTCCAAAGGCTTAACATTCAAGTCTGGATGTACTATGTTGGCAGAAGGAGGATATAATGCGGCTTTCGGATATGTGGATGAAGCAGATTCCCTCCAATTACATATATTGGACACATTAAAGGGAGGAGCATTTCTAAATGATTTGCATTTGGTACATGAATTGGTTGTTCAATCCCCAAAAAGATTTATAGAACTGGAATCCTATGGATGTTTATTTGATAGACAAGAAGATGGAAGATTAAATCAAAGAGCATTCGGAGGACAATCCTGTCGTCGTACATGTTTTAAAGGTGATCAAACAGGTCATGAAATGATGTTGGGATTAAAAGAGGAAATCATTCGTGAAGGAGTCACAACTCACTCTGAAGTAATGATTACAAAATTGCTCTTTGACCAATCACATTCAAAAATAGTGGGAGCCATGGGATTTTCATTGGCTGATTCATCAATAGTGGTCTATCATTCAAAGGCAACAGTAATTGCCTCTGGAGGTTGTGGCTGGTTATATCCTGTCACCTCAAATGCAGTTCAAAAAACCGGTGATGGAATTGTCATGGCTTATGATGCAGGAGCCGACATGATGGACATGGAAATGGTTCAGTTCCATCCAACTGGAATGGTATCTCCAAAATCACGAAGAGGTGTGCTGATTACCGAAGCAGTTCGTGGAGAAGGTGGTCATCTAATTAACAGTGAAGGCGAAAGATTCATGATTAATTATGATCCAAGGGAAGAACTTGCTACAAGAGATATAGTTGCAAGATCAATTTACACAGAAATTCAGGAAGGGCGAGGAACACCAGAAGGTGGAGTTTATCTTTCTGTAACTCATCTTCCGGAAGAACAGGTACAAACGAAGTTACACACGATGGTTCAACAGTTTAAGGATGTTGGTGTCGATATAATCAACGAACCTATGATAGTTGCACCAACAGCCCATCACTTTATGGGTGGAATACGAATAGATGGAAACTGCGAATCCAATGTAAAAAATCTTTTTGCAGCAGGTGAAGCCACTTCAGGGGTACATGGTGCAAACAGATTGGGTGGAAATGCATTGGCTGATACTCAGGTATTTGGTAACATAGCAGGTGAACAGTCATCAAAACGTGCTCAGGAAAGCGAACTGGAATGTCCTGATGAATCCGAAATAAAAGATGAAATTGAAAGAATAAAATCTCTGCGCAAAGATGGTAAATATAAACCGGAAGATCTTAAGGACGAAATTAAAGAAATCATGTGGAAATACGTTGCAATAGTGCGTGATGAAGATGGTCTAAAACAAGCACAAAAAGAATTAAACGATCTTGAAGAAAAAACTAATGATATGGACGTTCCTGATTATGATGAATACAACGCTTCACTGGTTACTGCATTGGAAGTAATAAGCATGATAAAACTTGCCAAACTCATAGTGCAATCCGCATTACTTAGAAAAGAAAGTAGGGGTGCTCATTACAGAATAGACTATCCTGAGAAAAACGATGAAGAATACCTGAAAAGTTTTGTTCTGAATAAAAATGGTGAAGTCAATACAATCAAACGCGGATTGTTTGATGATTAATACCAATTTTTTTTTTAAAAAAAAGTTTATTATGATGTGATAAGTTCACATCAATATTTTTTCCTAATTTTTACTAAAGTTCTATTTTTTTTGGAGATTATATTTTTTCTAAAGCACTCATTGTACTTAATATTTTGTGATCTTCCTCTGATTTTGCCTGTAACTGTAATCCTACAGGAATGCCGTCAACATCTCCTGCTTTCATACTACTTGCAGGAATACCTGTGATGTTTGCAAGAACAGTTAAAACATCGTATGCATACATATCCATTGTTTCTATGCTATCACCAATTTTGTGAGGTAATTTTGGAACTGTTGGTCCTGCAATTACATCAACGTCTTTTAACAGTTCATTGAAATCATTACGTAACAATGATCTTGCTTGTAATGCTTTGTTATAATATTTTCCACTGAACTCTTTTTGGCTGATGTATGATCCGATTTGTATTCTACGTGCTACTTCCGGTCCACATACTTCTTCAATTCTTTCTCCGTATTTACGGCCATCGTATTTTCTTGTAGCTGAGAAGAACTCCACATAGTTGATGAGGTAGTATGTAGGTAAACCTAAGTCAATATCTTCAAAACTTAACTCTTTAATTTCAGCACCTAAATCTGACATTTGATCGATTTTTTTGTTAACTACTGCGTCAATTTTCTCATCGGTGACTTCCATAAACTCGTTAACAACACCCACAGTAGTGTTCTCTAATGAAGTGTTTGTTGTGTCATCCATAAATGGGGTTAACTCTTTGTTCATGGTTGTAGTGTCATATGGGTCGTAACCGGCAATCACATCCATCATCAATGCTAATCCTGTTGTATCATTAGCAAATGGACCAATTTGATCTAAGCTCATAGCTAAATCAAGTAATCCTTGTCTTGAAACCATACCATATGTTGGTTTAAATCCCATTACTCCACAGTGTGATGCAGGGTTTCTGATTGAACCTCCAGTATCTGAACCTAATGAAATGTCACACATCTTTGCTGCGATTGCTGCTGCTGAACCACCACTTGAACCTCCAGGTATATGTCCTAATGCACTAGGGTTATTTGTAGGTCCGTACATTGATGTTTCGGTTGAACTACCTGCAGCAAATTCATCCATATTGGTTAAACCAATAATCACACCGTCTTCATCTAAGATTCTGTTGATTACAGTAGCATTGTAACTTCCCTGATATTCTTTAAGTGTAGGTGAGGCTGCTGAAATAATTAAATCTTCTACATTGATGTTACATTTAATTCCGATAACAAGTCCTGCTAGCTTTCCTGTTTCTTCGCCGTTTTTAATTTTATCATCGATATTTTTAGCAACTTTTTGTGCACGTTCAAGGTCTAATTCGACAAATGCATTAATTTCATCATTTTTTTCTTCAATTGTACTGTACATTTGTTCTAAATTTTCAGTTGCTGTTAGTTCTTGATTTTTTATTGCTTCTACTTTTTCTATTACTTTCATGAATTCACCTTAGTAAAAATTATTGAATTTTATATGTATCTATATTTGTTTAAACGTTTTATTATAATTTTTTTTAGAATAAATTCAAACTTTAAATTTATATGTATTGAAAAATATATACTATAACATTAACAAGTATGTGCTTTAAAAAATTATAATATTAAAAATAGTCTTATACTCACAGTACTATTCTTTAACATTTATACTAACTTCAGTGCGTCTTGTTATATTGTAAATATATTTATAAATTATTTAGAAACATTTAATAAACAATGTTGATATTTATAAACATTTAAATGGAGTTTTAAACACTTAATTTAAAACTCATATAATAATATTATTATAAAGGTGAACAAATGGATCTTATAGAAAATTTAAAAGCAGCATTAAATGGAGAAGAAGTAGAAAAAACACCAGCAATCAGTGCAACCGCAGCAGCAGTTGAAGAAGCATTCCCTGGAGCAGGAGTATCCTGGCCTTCAGCACACTTAAACGCTGATGAAATGGCAAAATTAGGTATCTCCTTACACGAACAAGCAGGTTTAGAATGTGCAAGAGTTCCTTTCGACTTAACTGCAGAAGCAGAAGCATTCGGTTGTGAAGTAGACTTAGGAGACATGGAAGCAACTCCTACCTTAAAATCACACGCACCATTTGATGATGTAGAAGATTTAGAAGTTCCTGATGACTTTGCTAACCAAGGTAGATTACCAGTTATCATAGAATCTATCGAAATTCTCAAAAACGAACACCCTGATGTACCTGTAATTGTAGGTATGGCAGGTCCTTTCACATTAGCTGGTCACTTATTAGGTGTAGAAGATTTAGTAAAAATGTTAAAAACTGACAGTTTCGTAGTAGAAGATGTTGTAGAAGTAGCATTAGATGCACAAACTGAATTAGTAGAAGCATTCAATGACGTAGGTGTAGACGTAATTTGTGTAGCAGACCCTACATCATCACCTGAATTATTAAGCCCTGATGACTTCTTTGACTTCGCACAACCTGCACTAGAAGACTTATCTGGAGCAATGGATACACAAAGTATTCTCCACATCTGTGGTAACTCCCTCCCTATTATGGAAGGTATGTTAACAAGTGGTTTCAGCGGAGCTTCATTCGAAGAAGCTGTAGATGTAGCTGAAGCAAGAAAAATCCAAGAAGATGAAGGCGCAGACACAGTATTAGTAGGTAACATCTCAACCAGCCAAACCTTATTCAGTAAACCAACCGAAGAAGTAAAAGCTGAAGTTACCGCCGCATTAGAAAAAGGTATAGATGTATTAGCACCAAGTTGTGGTATTGCACCTAAATCACCTTTAGCAAACATACAAGCATTTGTAGAAGCTAGAGATGAATTTTACCAATAAGTAGATAATTCCTACTTATTACTTTTTTTTTATTAATTTAAATTATACATTTTCTTATTTTCGTATTATTCTGATTATTTTTGTTATTTTAATTAATTTAAAGACAGTTAATTCTTTGGTTTGTATTACTTAAGTAATAATCTTCAAAAATATCAATTATTAACATAATACAAATACGTATTATCCTATCGTTTTTGGTTATTTTTTATTTTATCTAATCTTTTATTTTAATTATAAAATCATTTAAATCTTTATTTTTAATATATAATTCTATTTACTTTTAAAACTGGATGAATCATTTTATTTAAATGTTTTTTAATTATGGTTATCAAGTATATTTAATAGAATATAAAAATTACTTTACTTATTTTCAAGTATTCAGTAATAAAAGTCGAGGATATATTATATATACTCTGGACTAAAGTAATAACTATGTGGGTATAAGAATAACAAAAATTTATTAGTGGTGAAATTATATGTCAAGAAAAGCATTTACAAAAATGGTAACAGAATCAGCAGACGACATGTTATTTGGGGAAACTAAAAACCCAGTAAAATTAGGATTAGACCAAGTAGCAGGTGGAGGAGTAGTTTATCCAAACATTAAAGTAGCACCTGCAGAAGGATCAGAAGAAAGTATTGACGGATTAGAAGCAACATCCAAAAACATTGCATTTGCAGCTTGTCAAAGAGCAGCAGATATTGGATTACCTCATGTACAAATCGAAACAGAACACGTACAACAACAATCTATCAGCAGAGAAGCATCTGAAAGATGTACAGCAGTAACCTGGGAACAACT
>OCVV011276751.1_pt1 | contig 14149 bp, 7 predicted proteins | sample 1539721 | NCBI WGS metagenome assembly OCVV01 (sample SAMN02144230, study PRJEB22623) | gut metagenome | biome: sheep rumen | host: Ovis aries | place: New Zealand
GAGGCCGATACCGGGTTCGCCGAGCTGGGCGGTGCCGCCCCGGGCGCGAAGCGCATCAATGGTCGCCTGCATATCCATTGTCTGCAGGCAGGGATGTGAAAAATCGGAGCGGCAGGGACTGTAGTGCTCGATGGTTTCCAGTGAGGAGCCGAGGCGAAGGTAATGGATGGAGCGACCTCCCCTGTCCTCCCGGATGATTTCGCGGCAGCCGAGCACTCCTATCCAGAACGGGTCGGAAGAATTGACACCCGGCGCGGGAAGTCCTGCGTGGAGAATATGCTCCGAAAGACGCCGCTTCGACAACTTCTTCCCTGTACATTTCAGATGTTTGCCTCCAGGCAGATATTCGATGAATTCCACCGGGTTTCCATCCGCATCGCGGCAGCTGAAAGCCTTTTCCCCAGCCTCATCCGTCGCGACATCGGAAACTTCCCAGCCTTTGGCGACAAGGAAATCGTGCATCCTATCGGCGGAACTCACCAAAATGGAAACTTTCAGGAGACCGGTCCCCGGGGTAACGTTTTGATCCTCCACCAACTGGATAAACTGCCGGTCATTTACCTTGAAGGCCAGGACCAGTCCGTCATCACTTTTATAGCGGAAGGCCTCATCGAAGCCGAGGAGCTTCCCATAATAGTCCCGCGCCATTTCAAAAGAGCTTACCCTGAAGGTAAGCCCCGAAAGACCCAGGATTTCAGGGACGTCCTGAGCAAAAAGAGAGAGACCCCAAAGAAGGGCAAGGAAGAGGGAAACAACTTTTTTCATTTGTCAAAACGGGCCGAGTGCCTTGGAGAGTTCCTTCATCTCGGCGGCAGAATACTTTTTGAAATTGCGGAGAATGTCCAGGTTGGACTGCACGATGGCGTGGCTGTCCATCCCGATGCAGACGGCGTCGGGACCGTCCAGACTCATCGCGTACTTGATGAGCGTGGGAATGTCGATTCCCGCCCGGTTCTCTTTCGGCCGGACCAGTTTCATCAGCATCACGCCCATCCCTTGCGCTTTGGCGGCCGGGATGGCGATGCCCTCGCGGTTGGAGTAGTGGGATGCGTCCCACTGGTTCATAGCGATGAGCATTGTATCGAAGTCGCCGCGATCGCACATAGCCTTGGCGGCGTAGGCGTCGGCGTGGCAGGAAAAGCCGATGTGGTCGCAGACCTTCTCGTCTTTCATCCGGTGGACGATATCGATGAGGTGGCCCGGACGGCTCATCTCTTCAACATCTTCCAGGGAATTGACGCTATGGATCTTAAGTTCTTCCAGATGGTCAGTTCCCAGACGCTTCAGACTGTCTTCTATTTCCGCAAGGGCCTCGTCCGGATTCCTTGCAGACACTTTCGTGGAAAGATAGACTTCCTTTCTCCTGGTCTTGAGTACCTCGGCGATCCGCACCTCGCTATAGACCTTCACCGTGGGCTTGGGCTTTCCTTTCGGAAGAGCCAGCGAATTGTCGTAGGCGTGGGCCGTATCCCAGTAGTAGAGACCGTTGTCCAGGGCGAAATTGAGCATCTCCCAGGCCTCCTCGTCCGTGTCGATGTGGCAGAAACGGCTGCCCAGGCCGAGGACCATTTTGGGAACGACCTCACCGGTCTTTCCAAGGACTACCGTGGGAAGGCCCTTGGCGTCATAGCGGGATTTTTTCTTTTTTCCTGCACACGGTGCAGCAGACGTCGGGGACTCCGAGGCTAGCAAGCCGACTCCGGCGGTGGAAAGGCCCGCCATAGCGGCAGTAATACCTACTTTTTTAATAAAATCTCTTCTTTGCATGATTACCATTATTAAAAACTATGGACGGATCCCGTAACGCCGGAGTATTTTCAATATCTTTTTTCGGACAGAATCCGCCCAAAGCTGATAGCCGTAATCTCCGGGATGAACGCCGTCCAGGGTGGTGTCGCCCCACGAATCTTCTGCATTGGACGGAATGTAATAGACATCCTTGTATTTCTTTACGGCAATTCTCATCAGCGAATCCGCCATGGCTATCTTTTTACTTTCCCCCCAATTATGTCCCTGGTTGAAACTCCGGCGATGGCGGTAAATCGTCCCCATGAAAATGAGCGGGACGCCCGGCTTTGCCGACTGAAGAGTCTCGATGAAAGGAAACAGATTATGGTTTACCGATTCTGCATTACCATTTGAAAACGCATCGAACACAAATGCTTCTACATCGGCCTCCATCAAGGCTGCCGCAAACTGAGGTTCCATCCTGCAGTCTCCACTAACCCCGAGATTACAGAACAGCAGTCCCGTCTGACGCGAGAGAATGGCCGGTACCGTAATGCCGGAGCGAGTGGTTCCAACTCCGTGCATAAAGCTGGAGCCGTGAAGGCAAATTCGGTGGGAGAACGGCTCCGGACCAGGCTCCAGAACTGATCCGCTGATTACGCCCACCTGCACCGAAGCGGGTTTTGCAGACAGCGGAAAATAGATTAGGCATTCTTTCACGGAACCCTCCATCTGCTCGACGAGTTTTTTGACCTTCCCATTTTCGTCGCTACGCTCGTAGCAGCAGTTTCCTGCCCATTGCCACCTGCCGCCGCTTTTGATGTACAAGTCAAATCCATGGTCGGCAAAATGAGAATAAGGCGTATTAAACCCGGAACTAAAATCTGCCTTCACGGCGATTACCGGAGAATCGGTCCGGAAGGAGACCATGACCCCTGCCGACATTTCAAGTAAATGACGATCCTTACTGGTCCATCCTCCGAAACGGTCGAAATCCATCCTCTGGTAAGGCATCGGAGTATCCTGGAAGACTTTCCCGGTGAGGGTCAGTTCAGTCGCTTCGGTGAACGTGTATTCATCATCATGGTTCTGTCCGACCGCCTGGCCCGTTGACAGGACAAGCAGAAACGCAATGAATAAAGCCATGCTTTTCAAGAATTTACTCTTCCGGGAGATCATATAAACTATAGTTGGTGATGGTGGATTCAGTCAGCAGGCCGAGCCCTGTCGTAGAGAGCCCGGCTGCTGCCTTAGAGATACCTGGTTTTTCTAAAAAAACGCGTCTGTCCATTATCAGTTATTCAACATCGTGATAACTCCATTCCCAGGGGGTTCCCAGATAGGTGCTGTTGCTGTTCTTGCAGACCATCGGGATAGACTCCGTACTGGCGCTGATTGACGTGGACTCATTGGGGAGGACCGTGGAGAAGTTCTCCGCAGTGATGGTCGTCTGCGTGCCGCCCTGAAGTCCGAACTTTCCTCCGGCGTAGCATCCTGTCGCCGTGACTGCCCCGGTGTTGGTATCGAGATAACCTATGACGAACCCGTGGCGGGAGTTGGTGTTGTTGAAGAGCACGTTACCATACTGCTTGCAGGAGGTAAACGATGCATCCTGCTCCCATAACTCTCCGACAAGTCCGCCCACCTTGCAGTAGTTGGTGGATCCGTTGGATGTCCAGGCGGTTATCTCACCCTTGTTGATTCCGCCGACGATATTAAAGGAGCCCGGGGACATACCGACGAGCCCGCCCACGCTGGCGTTCTTGCCTCCGCTGGCATTGTGCACGGCTCCGGTGTTCACCACATTGTTGAGTGTGACGAAAGTGGCGCCCCTGTACATCCACAAACGTCCGACGATGCCTCCCAGGTTGAGTTGCTGATCTGCGTTGGTCTTTGTGGTATGAACCTCTCCCTCGTTGCGAAGGTCGTTGAAAGTCACGCCTCCGGAGAAGGTGCCGATGACGCCGATGACGCCGCCCAGCTGTCCGGCGCAGTTGGCGTTATTGATATATACCTTCCCTTTGTTGGTAAGATGACTTATCTCTCCGCTGGTTGAATAGCAGCATCCAATTACGCCGCCGAAAGTGAGGAAGTTGGTCGTGTTGGTCGTTGCGGAAGACTCACTGCTGGTCTTACTGCCCCGGATGGTCCCGTCGTTGGAGCATTCGGTGATGGTAATGTTGGCGTCGCATCCAGTGCGTCCCACCACGCCTCCGAAGTTGCCGCCTGCGGCTTTATTCTGGTTGGCATAACTGTGGTTGTGGCAGTCGCTCATCGTAACCGCTCCGCTCTGCGCGGTCATCTCTTCACTTACCATATGTCCGAGCGTACCCACGACTCCTCCGAGCGACATTCCGTGGAAAACGGCATGAACGGCTCCGTTAGCGGGGTTGGTATCCGAATTTACCCTCAGCACGTGTCCGCTCATTTTTCCGTCGCACTGCACGGTGCCTTCGTTCGAGCAGCCCGTAATGGTCACATTGTTGGCTCCGTATTCGCACACGTGTCCGATGACGCCGCCGTAGTGGGCGTTGACCACCACGCTGGGAGCCGATGTCGTGTTGGTGAACTTGACATAAGCACAGTCGTCCGGACCAAAAACGCAGTCCACGACGTTGCCTGAGCAGCGTCCCACGACGCCTCCGACGCGATGCCACTTGTGAGCCGTGGCGTCGGTTGCGGTGAGGACGTCATTCGCGTCCAATGCGGCAGTGCCAAGGTACTGGACGTTGATGCTCACCTTTGATGTGCATCGCTGGATTGAATAACCGGGACACAGGGTGGAAACGATGCCTCCGACGCAGAGATTGAGGTTCTGCGCGGAGCCCGACTTCACCAGGATCGAGCCCTCGACAGTGAGGTCGTGGATGTCGGCCGCGGCTACGCCGAAGAGGCCGTAGTTGTAGAAGCTGTTATGGCTTCGGCTGATGGTAAGACCGCTCACCGTGTGGCCCTTGCCGTCGAACTCGTTGCGGAGATAACCGCCTTTTACCAGACCGGAGGCGGGATCCTGGTTGCCGTTGGGCCCTATAGGGCTCCAGCTGTTGAACCAGGAGATATCCACGTCGGCAAGGAGTTCGACCTTTCCGTCAGGGGTGCCGTCCACGGTAAAGCGAGTCGTGGGGCAGCGCTTGCTGGTGAGGATCTGGAACTCCTTCAGTTCCTTGGCGCTCGAGATACCTGCAGCGGCCGTTCCGCTTTTCTTCCAGACGGAAAGGGGCTGGCGCACGTGGGAACCGACCGGGTAGTTCTTTGTCATCCCGGACCCCAGCCAGATGACACGGCCTATTTTGGAGTTGTCGGAAAGGGTGGCACGCAGATATACACCGGCAGATGGATCCGTGGATATAGCCCCGCAGACTACCTGTACGGAAGCGTCGCCGGATGAGAGGTCGAGTCCGTCGGTGAAGTTGACGGTAATATCTTCCCCACCCAGCCCGGAAATGAGCAATTCGTTGAAAGTCAGGTCTTCCCGAGCAAAAGTAAACTCCAGCAGAGAGGCGGTCTGGGAAAAGGTAAGTTGGATGGAGCCTGTGTCCAAATGGCCCTCGAAACTGGCCGCAAGCGGTTTTTCGACGTCGCTTGATCCATCTGCGGCGATGTTCTGGACGGTGAAGACACTCCCGCCGTAAACGGCCGTTATCGAATAATTGCCGTCTGCGGAAACCGGAACCCCCTGTCCTTCGACCTTAGGGACGAAGAGTGTGGACGCTCCGGATGATTCCGCCACGTAGATAAATGTCTGTCCGCCGGAAGTGACGCTGATTTCGTCTCCGGCCACCCACTCGGTGATACTGTGTCCGTCGACAATCGACGTCACGGTCTTGGTTTCGTCAATGTCGGCGAACAAGGTGACCAGGCCTCTGTCAAAGGTTTCTCCGCCTTCATCGGCTGTCACATCCTGTTCTTCCATCTTGGTACAGCCCAGCAATCCTCCCAGCAGGAGAACTGACAGTGCCCAGCGTTTGTAATTCGTTATCATTTCGTGTTATTCTGCATCGTGGTAACTCCACTCCCAGGGTGAGCCAACGGTGGAACTGCTATTATAGAAGGTGGCGAGCTTTATCTTTCCTTCTGTCACACTTTTGTCAGTTGACGGGGCGAGTACCATCTCGGAGTAGTCGGCCTCTGAGGAGATTGTGTAAAGGGTTTTACCGCTAACGCCGAATTTTCCAGATGCGTAGCAGGCGGAAGCTGTCGTCCTCGGGCCCTCCAGACAACCGAATACGAGCCCGTGGTAGGAATTCGTGTTATTATAGGAAATGGTCCCGTACTGCTTGCAACGGTTGAGCACACAGGTGTGATCACCCATGTCAGCAATCAAGCCACCGACGTAGCAATAATTGGTGGAACTATTCGCGGTCCAGGCAGTGATGGTGCCTTTGTTTACACAGTCGTTAAGAATACAATTACCGTTTGTCTGGCCAATCAGACCACCGACCCTCGCTTTCTTTCCACCTGTTTTGTTGTGGATGGAGCCAGTGTTGACCGCATTGTTCAGCGTGACGGGAACGGGGGCGTTGTTCATCATCCAGAGACGACCTACGATACCTCCTATATTGTTATAGGCGTCCGCATTTTCCTTGGAAGTGTACACTTCGCCGGAGTTTGACAGGTCGTTGAAGGTGACTCCACCGCAGAAAGAGGAAATAATTCCGAACACACCGCCTATGACGGCCGCCGTATTAGAGTCGTCGATATAAACTTTGCCTGAATTGGAAAGCGCGCTGAACTCTCCTCCGCGGGCGTGGCATACTCCGATGACGCCGCCCATCGTGTTGAAGAAGTCGTTGTTTGAACTCTGCTGGGATTCGCTGCTTGTTTTGTTGCCGTGGACGCTCTTGGTGTTGGTGCAGCCAGTCACATTGATGACAGCGTCGCAGCCGGTACGGCCTGCTACACCGCCGAAGTTGCCGCCGGCGCCGTTATAATTGCGGCCTATCTCACCGTCGTTGGTGCAATCGCTCATAGATGGAATACCAGTCTGGGCATCCATGTCGGCTGTGACCATGTGGCCGAGGGTGCCGACGATTCCCCCCAGGGACATTCCCTGAAAGACCTGGTACGCGGTGGCTATGTCGGTGGAACTGCTTGGCTTGTCGGAATAGCCGCCGATTCTTCCCTGCGAGGAGATGTTTCCGCTGTTGGTGCAGTCCGAAATACCGGCGTCCGAAGATCCGTACTCGCAAACCTGTCCCGCGATACCTCCGTAGTGGCAGTTGACCACGATGGTCTTGGCGGAGGTGCCGTTGGTAAACTTGATATTGCCTTTGTTCTCGCACTCGGAGATGGTCCCCGAGCAACGTCCGGCGATGCCGCCCACCCTCTGCCACTTGTGCACGGTGGCGGAGTTGGCGTTGTAAACATCGCTGCCGGAAAGGGTTTCAGTGCCATAATACTGGATGTTAATGGCGACATTGGTGGTGCATCGCTGTACTGAGAATCCGGGGCGGAGCGTCGAAACCAGGCCGCCGGCGCAGAGATTGAGTTTCTGCGCCGATCCGCTGCCGATGGTTATCGCACCTGTTACGGTGAGATCGTGGATATTCGCTGCCGCTACGCCGAAAAGGCCGTAGTTGCAGAAACTGTCGTGCGTCTTTTCGATGCTCAGGCCGCTGATGGTGTGGCTTCCGCCGTCGAATTCATTGGAGAGGACTTTCTCCGGAATGAGGGACTCGCCGGGGTCAAGGCCTCCGTTGGGTCCGATGGAATTCCACGGAGCGAAGGAGGAGATGTCCACGTCTGCGAGAAGTTTGACGGTGCCGCCCGGGGTGCCGTCGGCGGTGAACCGCGTCACGGGACAACCCCTTGCCGTGAGAATGGCAAATTCTTTCAGTTCCTTGCCCGTGGAGATGCCGGCCGGGCTGGTCTTCCAGGTGGATAATTCCTGGTTGATCAGGGTTCCGGTAGCAAGTCGCTTCTCGAGGCCTGCCCACAGGATCCTGGCAATATGGCTGTCGTCTGCGCAGGTGGCATCGAGCAGCACGCCGTCATCCGCCGAGGTATTGATAGCTCCGACGATCACAGGGACGACGGCCTGGCCGCCGGACAGGTCGAGGCCGTCCGGGAAATTGACGGTTATGTCGCCGTCTGCATTCAGGCCCGAAAGCGTCAGGCTCTTGAAAGCCAAAGCTTCTTTGGCAAGCGTAATCTTCATAAGGGAAGCCTTGTGCGAGAAATGCAGCGTGATTTCGTCATCCTCTGCGAGTAATTCCTGCACCGATGCGATCAGCGGCATCTTACTGAGGTTGGTACCGTCTGCAGCAACCGTCTGGACAAGGGGAAGCGCCTCCTCTCCGTAAGTTGCATCCATCGTATAGAGGTGGTCGGGGGAAACGGGAATCCTGTCCGCATCGGTCTTGGGAGAGAATGTGGTGGATGAGCCGGCATTGTCGGCGGTGTAACTGTACGTCGTTCCCTTGTAGGTGATTGTGATCTCGTCGCCGGCGACCCAGCTCACCGCTCCGTCTTCGCTGACGGCGGTACGGACTGCAGGATCTCCGCAGCGGAAAGACACATACTCCTTCACTTCGGAGGGCGGAGCAATCGATTCCGTCTCCTCGCGCGAACAGGCGCCAAGAAGGACCAGCGCCGTGGTTAATGCTATCGAAAAGCCGTGTTTCATAGTCTGCTTCATTTACTGTTCAACGGGTGAAAGGGTTGTCGTGATGGTCACGCTCGCCCCGGCCGGGACGGTGAAGGTGTGGCCGACGATGGTCTTGCCGTCCTGCGCATTGTCCCAGGTGCGAGCTCCGTCGGCAAAGTGGGGCGCCCAGGTCGTGAGCTGGGGCGTGATGGAAGAAGAAGAGCTCGAGACCTCAAGCCGCATCTTCTGAGAAATGTCAGGGAAGGAGAGTTCGATGTCGGAGGCCTGTTTATTGACGGAGGCCCTTGTCATCATCCTCCACCAGATATTTGCCGGGGAGCCGGATGCCGTAATCTCATCAATCACGACCAATTGCTTGTAATTTACAAGTTTGACAGTCCTTATCGCCGAGGAAACACCGCTTCCCAGCGCAGGGGCTATATTGAACACGCCACCTTTTTCGGTCTCCGTGTCGATGACGCTGTCCAGAGTAGCGAATCCGCCCACATTATGCTTTTCGCCATTGACTGTCAGTGTGCTGTGTGCATAATTGGTCATCACAAAGACGTCCCAGCGCATCGCACTCTGCCCGGGGTCCCAGAAATTGCCGCCCGCGGCGGAAATAGCGCTCTCAATAGAGGTGTACTCCGGAACCATCAGGTCTTCCGACCAACGTTTGCCGAAAGCGTCGAAGACGAAACTGCCTGCGTCCATATGGCCGTGATTGCGTTTGGCCATACCGCCTTTCACCCCGAGGAAGGTGTCTGTTTCGGAGAAGCTCCAGTCTCCGTGGACAAGAACCACTGGCGTGTCGCCCCTGCCACTCCACAGATGCTTTGAGGGATGGTCGATGGGCTTCGAGAAATCGAGGCCGTCGGAGAAGAGGGCGCACATCGGGATGAGGCGCGTCACATCCGATTCGGTGTAGTTATTGAGCAGGCGCTGCTCGTTGTAGAGCATAGAGACATCCTTGAATTTCCACGCAAACCACCACATACAGTACTGGGGATCGGAATAGCGCCGCGTACAGTCGGAGTAGTTGAACACCTCGCCGGAAGGACCGCTCATAAAGAGCATCCATTCGGCGGTCTTCCGGAGGTCCGCTTCCTCATCAAGCCCGCCTGTGTTGCCGAATATCTTCTCTAGTGCTGCGAGTAGAAGTACCTGGAAATGAGTGCCGTAGCTCCAATATGAATAACCTTCCGGGTAATTGCCGTCCGGGCTGTAGCTGACACCGATCGTCCTGCCGTTGTTGACAAGGGCCTCTTCAATCCTGCGTGCGCAAAGCTCCTTGTCTTTCTCGTAAAGGGCGAGAGCGGAAATCACGACGCCACCGTAGGACACCTGATTCCAGTTGTAGTCCATATGAGGATAGTCGTGAGACTCGCCGGTCACTGCAAGGCAGTAATCCACCAGTACCCGGTGGGCCTGGCGGCGGAGCGAAAGCGGGAGGTTGTAATAGCACCAGTCATAGCCTATGGCGACGGCGGTGGCCATTTCTGCCGCATCAAGGAAGCAAGCTATGCCATTCCAGTCCGGGAAGGAGCATACCGTCTGCATATCGGCCTTAACTCTGGTCAGGTATTCGCCTCGGCCGGTCATCTTGTAGGCGTAAGAACAGGAGAAAATGCGCTTCAGGGCCTTCCTGGACTGCGTCAGGATGCGTCTTCCCGAAGCATCGAACTTGTAGGATATAGGATTGGATGAATTGAGACTCTCGTCAGCGATGGCCATAATCATATTGTGAGCCCTCACCAGTGTGGGGTTCTCTTCCGGAGCCTTAAGCACCTTGTTCTTCAGCGAGACAAATCCCAGGCTGTCAATAAGAAGCCTCGGGTGGCGCATTTCTCCCAGGGACGCATAGTCGAAAGTCCCCGTCGGATCCGGCGCCGGATCGTTTTCCTCTTCCTTGAAATTGATGTCGTCCTCTCCTCCGTTTTCGACGATAAAGATCTGGTCTTCATCGTTCGGGGCCTTGTAGCAGGAAGCCAGGGCCGTGACGGCGAGGATAACGGGAATGAATATTTTTTGCAGAGCTTTCATATCAGTCGTCCTGAGTGTAAATCATAATTTCTTTTGTGACGGAATCGGTCTTGAAGCCGTTGTCGGTGACAGTGAGCGTCACGGTGAGTACTTCTCCCTGCTGGACCGGAGGCAGCAGGGGGTCGATGTCGCCGATGACGGACCTTGTCGAGGCCAGTTGACTGACCTTGCCGTCCGGGGCGGCGAAGATGGACGGGTTCTGCTCCGTGAATTCCACGCCTCCAATGTTCCAAAGCCAGGATTTGATCTTCCCGTCATCGGTAGATGTGTCGGTGAACTGGAGAAGCTGCCCCTTGTACACGAATTCGGGAGACCAGGTAAAGTCGGCTTTCGGCGGTAGGTTCTCGTCCACGAAGCGGATCACGCGGGAGCAGGTGTCTCCGACGTTGCGGCTGGAGGCCACTGCGGTCAGGCGGATCCTGAAAGAACACACCTCGTCGGAGGTGATGACTTCCGACGGGACCTCCTCGAAGGAGGCCTGTCCGTCACCCCATTCCCATTTATAGACGTCTATTTCGGCGCCTTCGGCCGACGACAGGTTGGTGAGGACAACCTCGTCGTAGAGGTTGTACACCTCCTTGTCGGTGGTGAAATCGGCCTTTACCCTGGCGCTTGGTTCGTGTTTGCAGCCGACGGCCGCTCCCAGCAGCAGGGAGCAGCAGAGCGTACCGAATAACAGTTTATGTGTCATTGTCTTCATCTTGCAGGAATGTATCAATAGACCCAGCCTTCACGTTTTTTGAGATTGGGGTTCATCTGAATCTCCACGAGCGGGGCGCTCCAGGGCCACATCTCCTCGACATAGTACCAGTCGTACTCGAAGCCTCTCTGGCTCCATAGGTTCATCCCGCTGTGGACGTACTTACCCTGGAACTTCGACTCCTGGTAGGTGCCCCAGCGGATCTCCTCGAAGTAGTTGACCCCCTCCTGGCAGAGTTCCACGCGGGATTCGTAGCGGATGGCTTCGAGCATATCCTTGACTGTCGATGCTGTCACCGGAGGCATGCCTGCCCTCGAGCGAATCTCATCCACAAGGGCCTTGGCTTCGGGAAGCCTGCCCAGATGGGTCAGGGCCTCCGCATGCTGGAGCTGGATCTGTGTGAAGCGGATGATCGGCCAGTCCGTACCGTCGTATTCCCTGTCATCTACACTGCCGTCGGTCACGAGGTATTTGTAGTAATAATAGTACATTGACGTGGTTACATCCGGCCAAAGGTCGGAGTTATCCACCGTATTTTCGTTCTTGTAGAACGGCCAGCGAAGCTGAAAATTCCTGGGGACACCTTCCATCGCGGCAGTATAAAGGCGGTACTTCTTGTATGGCGTTATCACAGTCTTTCCCAGTCGGGGGTCACGGTTGTCGTATGCTTTGCGAAGCCTCGCTTCGTTGCCAAGATTGATGTAGTTGGCGTTGTAGAAGGATTCGCCGATCCTCTCTCTTGCTGCCGACCGCAGCTTGGAATACTTGCTGTTGGTGTTGAGGGAATCCCGGAGGAACCACACTTCCCTGAGGGCCGGATCCGTATCCTCCCAGGCGGGGAATACCTGCGTCCAGGAGAATGGCGTGCCGTCGGCATTCTGGTAGCTGTCGACAAAGTCAACCGACGGCTTGATATTGTTCCAGCCGTAGAGATGACTCCGGGTTCCGATAACCATCTGCCAATAGGAAGTATAACCGGAAACGGCGGTACTGAATTCGAGCGGGAAAATCATTTCGACATTGTGTTCGTTATTTAATGCGAAAACATCCTCCCAGGGGCCTTCCCACAGGCCGAAGCCACAGGCCTTCACCGACTCGAAATCAGATACTGCCAGCGTATAAAGGTTGTTGATTTCGTTCTCGGAGAGTTCCGCGGTGCCCTGATTGACAATATGGCCGAGATTGGCTGCAAGCCACATCCGTGCCATTCCGCGGAGCGCATACGCCATACCCTTCGAGGGCTTGCACATCCTTTCTCCCGAGAGGTTGTTGGTCTGGAAGAAAGGATTGTCAATGCAGGCATCGCAGTCATCGATGACGGCCTGCCAGACCTCCTCCCAGCTGCTCTGGCCCCGGTTGCACTCCTCGTTGTTGACAGGTTCCAGATAGAGAGGAACCCCGCCGAAGAGCATATTTAGCCGACTGTAGCAGTAGGCCCTGATCATTCTGGCTTCGCAGTAATACTGATTGTAGAGCGCTTCCCCGAGTACATCCTTTCGGATGCCTTCCATCGCCGCGTTGCAAGCGTGGATAGTGGTATAGAGCATCCTCCATTCCCATTCCGCAATCGTCATATTGGAATTCTTGGAAGAATTGGAAAGATATGACAGGGGTGAGCCGTTGGCAAAGTAGTCAGATGTAAATGAGCAACCTTCGATGCCGATCCGGTCGAGCCCCATCTTGCCGTTCTTGTTAAGGTAGGTCGTGATGCTCTCCCATCTGTAATAGAAGGGATACATAAGTCCGTTAATACCGGACTCAGACAGGGAAGGGGTCGTCCACATAGAACCTGTGGAAACGGAGTCCGTCTGGCTTTTATCGAGGAAACCCTGACAGGAAAATGACATTGCCGCTGCTGCAAGCAACATCACAAATGACAGTATGCTTTTGCTTTTCATCTTTCCACTTTTTTAGAAACCGATTTGGGCACCGATGCTTACACTCCGGGTCAGCGGATAGGTGATGCTTGTGCCGATTTCGGGATCCAGTCCCGGATAGGAAGTCAGGGTGAACAGGTTGTCCGCCGACACAAAAACCCTGGCGGTCGAGAGGCGGGCCTTCGAAATGAGTTTCTCCGGGAAGGAATAACTCAACTGGAGATTTTTCAGTTTCACGTAGTCGCCCCGATAGTGGTAGAAGCCCGACGGCTTGTTGTTGTTCATATTGGTATTGAGGGTGAGTCTGGGATAGGTCCCCGCAATGTTGTCGGCGGAATAATGGTCGTCCGCAATCCTTCGGGAGATGCTGTAGCCGTTCTGGACAATGGAGGTGTTATAGTAAGAACTCGTCCAATTGAGCCAGAAGTCGAACGCTCCTGTAAAAAGGGCAGACAGGTTGATGCCTTTCCATGTGAAGGAGAGGTTGAGGCCGATGTTCCATTTCGGCTGGCTGGAGTGGCCGGTGAAGTGGCGGTCGTTGGCGTCTCCGTAGTCGCCATCGCCGTTGCGGTCGGCATAGATAAAGTCGCCGTACCAGAGCTGGCTCTTATCCAGGGTATTGCCGCCGCAGAAGCGATACCCGGCGGCAATCATCGCTTCGACCCAGTCCATATCCTCCGGCGTGCGGATCATACCGTCCACAGGGCCAGCCGAAGGGTCCACGGCACCCGCTCCGGGATAGCCGGCACCGCTGCCGCGGTAGAGGTCGAACAGGTACTGGTCCCCGAGGATGTGGTCTTCGAGGACGTACCCTCCGAATCCTGACTGGGCCACTTCGTTGAGGTTGTTGATGTACTGGATCCGGTTGCCGTCGAGGTCCACCTGCCAGCCCTTCTGAAGCTTGCCCTGGTATTTGGTTACGACGCCAATGTTGTAGGCGACGTTGAGTCCGATGGAATACTTGAAGTCCTTGCCGATGCCGTCGCGCCATTTCACGCTGGCTTCAAAGCCGGTGTTCCGGACGCCGGCGAGATTCGCCCATGAGCCCGTAACGTTGCCCATTGTGGCATAGAGCGTCGGGCGGTAGAGGATGCCGGAGGTGTTCTTGATATAGTAATCAATCTCGCCTCCCAGCCTGTCGTTCAGGAAACTGTAGTCAAGGCCGAGGTCGAAGGTGCTGGTGGACTCCCAGACCAGATCTGTATTGCCCAGAAC
>OCVV010982882.1_pt1 | contig 14147 bp, 11 predicted proteins | sample 1539721 | NCBI WGS metagenome assembly OCVV01 (sample SAMN02144230, study PRJEB22623) | gut metagenome | biome: sheep rumen | host: Ovis aries | place: New Zealand
TAAGACTAGCATCAGAGAGTATTTTTATTTTGCATTTATGTTCATAGTTATACTAAGACATTTCTTGGGAACAACTATGATTGATTATAGTATGGTTGATAATGTACTTAAGTCATTATCATTCATACTAAAGATATGTGTAAGTATAAAGATTATATCTGAGATTAAGAATGTGTGGAAGGTGGATGACCTTGTAACAGCTATTCTTACCATAGGATTCCTGGTTTTAGCTAACTTCTATATATCACATCCATTTATCTGGGAGTTTATATTCCTTGTTCTTGGTGCAAGAAATATTGACGTTAAGAAGATTCTTAAGTTCTATCTTACAATTATTGTTCCACTTGTAGTTATCACTACTGTTGCCAGTCTCTTTGGTATAATTGATAACCTTATATTCTATCGTAATCTTACTAGTGATCAGCCAAGATATGCATTTGGCTTTGTTTACGTTACTAACTTCTGTGCGCACCTCTTCTTTATCTGCGCAGCTTGGGCATATCTTAGAAAAGAGAAGATTAAATATATAGAGCTTGGGGCTATGTGCCTTATTGGAGCAGGTTGTTATTACCTGTCAGAAGGTCGTAACTCAACAATATGTATAATACTTCTTATTATCAGTCTTCTTGTTTCAAAACTTACACATTCAAAAGAAAATAAGGTGATTAGAGGTTCTGTTAGGGTAGTATCTATAGCATGGATGCCTATACTTGCAATCTCTAGTATTCTTCTTGCAGTTATCTATAATCCAAATAGTGCATTTATGGAGAAGTTAAACAACGTACTTGGTCACAGACCAAGTATGGATGCTGTAGCTCTTGATAGATTTAGGGTGACTTTATTTGGTCAGGACTATACTACTAAGATGTTTGGCGGACAGAGCGGAGTAGGCTTTCCTAAGAACTATTTCTATATAGACTGTTCATATGTTTCGATACTTCTTAGTATGGGGCTTCTTACACTTATCGCTATACTTTTTATGTGGATGATCATCACATATAGAACTACAAAGAGCGGCGATTATATATTAGCAATTGTTCTTTCTATAACAGCGCTTCACTGCTTTATGGAAAACAGTATATTTAACATATCTTACAATCCATTCTTCCTTCTATTATTTGCAGGGGAATGTCTCGTATATCCTGATCCTTTTGGATTAAAAGCAAGATTTAAGGATTGGTATACAGGAAAGGCATATAAAGTAGTTGTATTAAAGAATCTTCTCATGCTTATGTTCTTTGCCTTAATAGTAGAACTTCTTGCATTTAACATGGAGTCTATCACTTCTATATTCAAGAACTATGTTGGGGCGGAGGAATACAATACAAAATTAAAAATGATATCTCCAACACAGGACGGTAAGTTAACCTGTGATGGAACATTTGAAATATTTATTGAAGATGTTACAGATCCTATAGAAAGTCTTGATATTCCTATCAATATGTATTCATTTGATAATAGCAGACTTCTTTATGAAGATGAGTATTCTTACTATGTTTATACATACAATGAGAAGAAGGAAGATTATGAAGGTGTAGCTAAGGTTACAGCTAATACAAGCAGACCTGCTTCAAGTTATAAGAAATTCAATAAAACATACAATGCTAACAAGTATTTGATAATCGTTGAATTTGGAACTTACTGCCAGTTTGATATTAAGGGAATAAATATTAATGGACCTAAACCATTCAATATTAATTATCTGAGACTTCTTATAATCTATATCATACTTGGCGTTACATATTACTTTGGCATTGAAAAGAGAGAGGCTGAGCCAAGTCCTGTTACCATCGAGATTCAGAAGGCTACAAACCAGTTTGAATCAACAGGAGCTCTTAGAACAGAGTCTCATAAGAATATGAAGCTTGTATATGAGAAGAAGAATCCGGTATACATCTTCTTAAAGAGAGCATTTGATATAACTATGTCCGGAATCGCTATACTTCTTCTATCACCTATTTTTATTGCAACTGCAATAGCTATCAAGATAGAGGATAATGGTCCAGTATTCTTTACACAAAACAGGGCAGGTAAGAATCTTAAGCCATTCAAGATGTGGAAATTCAGATCTATGTATGTGAACGCAGATGAGAAGCTTAAGGAACTTATGGCAGGTAATGAACAGACCGGGCATGCATTTAAGATTAAAGATGATCCTCGTATTACTAAAGTTGGTAAGTTTATCAGAAAGTATTCTATCGATGAACTGCCGCAGCTCTTCAATGTCTTCCTTGGCGACATGTCTATAGTTGGACCTAGACCAATCTTAGTATTCCAGATGGAAGAATGTGACGACTACGATAAGCAGAGACTTATAGTCCAGCCGGGACTTACATGCATCTGGCAGGTAAGCGGCAGAGCAAATATCAAGTGGGACCAGTGGATAGAGCTTGACCTCGATTATATTGATAAGATGAGCGTATGGACAGATATAAAACTTATCATTAAGACTGTGCCGGTTGTGCTTACCGGTGATGGAGCATTTTAGAATATAGTCGAACGACTATATTTGGTATTGCAAGATTAAAATATAGTCGAACGACTATATTTTGCTGGAGTATGTTACAATATAGTCGAACGACTATATTTCACAAAGGACCGATTATGTATGAAGATAACATCTACTGAAGAATTAGGTAAATATATAAAGGATAAGAGAAAAAAACAGGGCTATACCCAAAAGGAAATATCTGACTATACGGGTTATAGCGCAAGTTTTATATCACAGCTTGAGAATGGGAAAGCAAGTGTAGAGTTTGGAAAAGCACTCCACCTTGCTAATATGCTTGGTTTAGATTTGTTTGTAGAAGAAAGATAGTAGATTGAAAGAATTAATTGTAAACATTGAGAAAAATGGAAAATTAATTAAGGCAGGTACTATTAGGGGCAATGATTATTCAGATGCAGTATTTTGCTATGACGATGATTATCTTGTAAATGGAAATACACCAATATCTATATCTCTTCCATTGCAGAACGAACCATTTTCTGTAAAACAGACATATAACTTTTTTGAGGGACTTTTACCTGAGGGCTTTTCGAGAAAAACTGTTGCTAATTATTTCAAAACAAATGAGGAAGATTATATATCAATATTAGAACAGCTAGGACAGGAATGCCTTGGCGCTATCTATATTGGCAATACTTCTAATGATTCAGCTATTGAAGGAACTTACGAGCCGCTATCAGATGAATTATTAAAGAGTTTAGCAGCTGAAGGTACTACTACTTCTACAAAGATTCTTGCTGAGACTCATTTATCACTAACAGGTGCAACTGGTAAGGTGGGCGTGTATTACGATGAAGAAGGTGACAAATGGTACCTTCCTAAAGGAACTGCACCAAGCACTCATATCGTTAAACAAAGCCATGTTCGATATAAAAGCATAGTTATAAATGAACTTATCTGTTTACAGACAGCAAAACTGCTAGGAATAAATGTTCCTGATTCATTTATCATTAATACAGGTAACGGTAAGGATGAAGACATACTCTTTGCTACTAAAAGATATGACAGAATCCTTTCAGACATAATAATTGACGGTCTACAAGTTCCATATAGGCTTCATCAGGAAGATTTTGCCCAGGCGCTCGGAATTGATGCGGCAAGTAAATATGAGACAACAAAAAAAGGCTATATAACCAAGATGTTTGCTCTTATAAGCAATGTATCAAGCAAACCAATCGAAGATACAGGGGAGTTAGGGAGGAGAATTGTATTCAATTACCTAATAGGAAATACTGACAGTCATATAAAGAACTACTCGCTTGTGTATAATAATGAGCTTAACAAGATTAAGCTTGCCCCTGCTTATGACATAGTATGTACCACGGCTTATAATACCAGCAATGATATGTCTATGTATGTTGAGAGTAAACTTAAAATCAATGAGATAGATAAATCTTGCTTCGACGAGGCTGCCCTAGAGGCAGGAATAGGTAAAAATATAGCTACTAAAGAATATGAAAAAATGCTTGCAGGATTTGAAAATGCACTGTCAGAAGCAACGGATTTGGTAAAATCTCTTGGATATAAAGAAGCAGACAATATTAAAGAACAAATACTTAAAACTGGTGGTTTCCAGTATATTTCATAGGAATACAATATGAACAAGACAGCAGCGGTTGTAGTTACGTACAACCGTAAAGACATACTTAAAAAGTGCATAGATTCACTACTGGGACAAAAGAATGCTTCCTGTGACATCGTACTTATTAATAATGCAAGTACAGATGGTACAGAAGAAATGATTCTTGGTGAATATAACATATCTGAGGTTAAGTACTTCAATACCGGGGCTAACCTTGGTGGAGCCGGCGGCTTTGAGTACGGAGTAGGCAAGGCTGCTGAGCTTGGGTATGAATATATCTGGATTATGGATGATGATACCTGGCCAGCACCGGATGCTTTATATCATCTATTTGAAGCGGATAAAAAGCTAGATGGTAAATGGGGATTCTTATCAAGTGTAGCTTACTGGACAGATGGGAATGTCTGTAAAGCTAACAGACCAAAGAAGTCTTTATTTACATTTGCAAAAGATAGTGAACTGTCAAAAGACATAGTAAAGATAAAGATGGGATCATTCGTATCTATGCTAGTCAAAGGTGAAGATGTAAAAAATATCGGACTTCCTATAGGAGACTACTTCATATGGACTGACGACTATGAATACTGTGGTCGCTTATCAAAAAAGCATCCAGGCTATTGGGTGTCAGAAAGTACAGTTACTCATGCAATGAAAAATCATACTAAGGCAAATATTGCTTCAGATGATATTTCAAGAATGAACAGATATGAGTGCCTATTTAGAAATGACGTGCATTGCTATAGACAACAAGGAATAATGGGATGGTTCTATATATGGTTTAAAGACTTATATATGACTCTAAAAGTTATTCTCAAAGGTAATGGCAGTAAGAAAATACGTATAAATACTATATGGAATGGGTATAGGAAGGGCTTGAAGTATGGGCCGAAGATAAATCAGGTTACTATAAAATAAAGGAACTTATCTATGAGCTATGTAATCAAACATGCTGATATACCAGTATTAAAATTTGATATAGTAGAAAATCTTGCAGATCCTGTAGTTAAAATTCTATGGGTTAACAAGGCTCAAAAGAAGTTTCTGCCTATAGATATGGAAGTTACTGACGAAGGAGTATCAAGCTGGCTTCGTAAAAGAACTATCCCAAGAAACAGGGCTTATGTTGGTAATTTTCTTGCAAAATGTGGTCTAAGTATTAATCGTCCGTTAGATATCATCTCTGTATCAAAAGGATTATCTTTAAACGACGTATATTGGGTTGTTGAAGATGGTTTTGAAGGTACATTTTCGAAATACAATTTGTATGAGAACAACTTCAGTCAGATCCTTGCTTTAGTAGCATTTACTGGATATGGAAGTACAGTAAGAAGCTCACTTGCTTCGTGTCCTGAGTTTACCACCAATGGTAATCTTCAAAAATGCTGGAGAAGAATAGATGGAAAAGTTTACTTATACAAAGGGGCAACATCAGGGGCTTCTAACACAGGTTATGAACCATATTCTGAATATTATGCTTCAGAGATAGCAAAGGCTATGGGAGTAAATGCTATTCCATATAAAATAGCCAGATGGAAGGGCCAGTTATGCTCAAGCTGCCAAGCATTTACCAGTGTTAAATATTCTTACGTTCCAATAGGAAGAGTAGTTACAACTGGCGGTATGAAAGCTGTTAGGGAGTATTACAAGAAGCTGGGTACAATGTTCACCGAAGCTCTTGATGAGATGATCGTTTTTGATGCCATCATCTGTAATAACGATCGTCACTTTGGAAATTTCGGACTGCTTGTTGATAATGATACTAACAAGATAGCAGGGCCTGCACCATTATTTGACCATGGCAATTCGCTATTCAACTTTGCAGGAAGGGAAGATCTTGAAAGCAAAGAAGCTTTCGAAGCATATGTAAATACACTGCTTCCGGCTACATATGATGACTTTATTGGAACTGCAAAAGAGGTTATGTCAGATAAGCTACGGGAAAAAGTAAGACATCTGCTTAACTATAAGATAAAGAAGAATGCCAGATATAATGTACCGGAGGAAAGGTACAAGTTAATTAATTGGCAGGTACAAAAAAGGGCGAGGATGATATTAGATTAAGATATTCATATGGCAAATGTTAGCGGTGGAAAGAATATAAAAAAAGGTGTTTTCTATGTAACACTATTAAAGTTGACAAGGACCTTTATTCCTGTAATTTGTGCTCCCTTCATTGGAAGAAGGCTTGGCGTAGAAAATGTTGGAATACATAGTTTTTTAAATTCTATTGTAGCTTTTTTTATGCTTTTTGCTTCTCTAGGAACAAGTTCTTATGGGATGAGAGAGATTGCTAGAACTAGGGATGATAAGCACAAAAGAAGTATTATTTTTTGGGAAATAGAGATTGTTTCTGTTATAACATCGCTAGTTACATTATCTGCATGGTTTGTCATGCTATTTTTTACTGATAAATACACAGCACTTTTCTTAGTCCTATCAATAAATATCATTTCTGTTGCGGTTGATATTAATTGGTTTTTTAACGGTTTAGAAGAATTTTTAAATGTAACAATTATCAATTTTATTGTAAGAATTTTCTCGGTTGTTTCTTTATATATATTTGTTAGAGATAAATCTGACTTGTTTATATATTTTATAATCATGTCTCTTACAGAATTAATATGTAATGGTATGTTATTTATTTCTGCTTATAAATTTCTTGAGCATGTTAAAATATCTGAACTAAGTATTAAAAGGCATTTTAAAGAAACATTTATATATTTTGTCCCTTCGATTGCTACATCGATGTATGCTGTTTTAGATAAAACGTTTTTAGGTCTTTTTAATGAGAACAAAACCGAGAACGGATATTACGAACAAGCTGAAAATATTATTAATATTGCAAAGGGTTTAGCGTTCAATGCAATTAATACTGTATATGGTGCAAGAGTCTCATATTTATTCGCAAATGAAGATTATAAAAAAATAAAAGATAATATTTATAGTTCAATTAATCTTGTAATGTTTGTAGGTTTTGGTTGCATGTTCGGGCTGCTTGGGACAGCAAAAGAATTTGTTCCAATTTATCTTGGAGAGGGCTATGACGGAGTGGTTGATCTTTTATATATATTAAGCCCAATAATAATTATTATTGGAATAAGTAATTGTCTTGGAAGTCAGTATTTTTCGCCAGCAGGAAAAAGAAAAGAAAGTGCACGATACATACTTATTGGAGCATGCACAAATGTGGTACTTAATCTCATGTTAATTCCTCTATGGGCTTCAAAAGGGGCGGCTTGCGCTTCTGTTATTGCGGAGATTCTGATTACTATTTTTTATTTATATCATGCGAATATATTTTTGAATTTATTAATTGTATTTAAAACTAGCGTAAAGAAGTTTTTGGCTGGCGTGGTAATGTATTTTGTAGTAATAAATACTAATTTTATTACAAATGGCGAGATTTATAATTTGATAATAAAAGTATTTGTAGGGATTATATCGTACATTGTAATACTGTTCTTACTTAGAGATACTTGGATAATACAAATGCTAAAAAAAGGGAAAAATAATGGTAATTGATAAAGAATTTGAACAAAAGCTAATTGATGATAATTTTTTTGAGCCTGAAACTCGAAATGACTTTGTCGTTGATGAAAAAAGAAAAAAACTTTGGGCAGTTGAATTGGATTTATTAAGAAAATTTATTGAAGTTTGTGAGAAATATAAATTACGTTATTTTGTTGATGCTGGCACACTTTTAGGAACAATCAGACATAAAGGTTTTATCCCATGGGATGATGATATTGATGTGGTTATGCCAAGAGAAGATTATGATGTCTTTTTGCAAGAAACAAAGGCAGATTTTCAGTTTCCTTATATTTTGCAATCTCCATATTCGGAAAATGATTATCATCGAACTCACGCTCAAATTAGAAATGTTACGACAACTGCAGTTTTAAAAAATGAACTAGGAAGATATTCGTTCAATCAAGGGGCCTTTTTGGATGTTTTTCCATTAGATAAAGCTCCATATAATAGATTAAAATATTCACATTATATGAATGTAATAAAGCGATATAATTTCTTTAGAAGATTAAAATATGGTATTTTTAATCCAAAAAAGAAACTATTAAAGATGCTATCGAATTTAGTATCTGGGATAATACCAAAAAAAATTGTTTCGGTTAAGCGATATGAAGATTTTTGTGGTAAATATAAATATTTAAAGAATGGTAGAATTGATAAATTTGTTTTCCGTGAAGGGATCAAAAAGAAAGTTTATAATTTTGAGGCAAATTGGTATGATGACTATTCAATAAAAGAATTCGAAATGTTAAAGGTTCAGGTTCCTAAGGATTATGATAAGGTTCTTAAGAGTTATTATGGCATTAACTATATGACTCCTGTTAATTGTGATACAACTCATGGTGATTTATATTTTGATTGTGATATTTCTTTTGATGAATATATGAAAATATGGAGAGAAAAAGATGAGAATAAAAAAAAGTATTGAAAATATATCATACAATGATACAAAGCAATTTTTTAATAATAGAGTAAGTAAATACGATGATGATAACCCTTACTCTGTTACGATGTATCAAGACAAACATCCAGATTTGGTGTCTGCTAGAAATAAAGCCGAGATGGAAAAATTATTACCAAAACTAAAATTAAATAATTATTCCAAGGTATTAGATATTGCGTGTGGTATTGGGAGATGGTCTGATGCTATACAATGTGATATTCAAGAGTATTGTGGTATCGATTTTTGTGATGGATTAATTTCTTTAGCAATTGATCGAAACAAAAATTTGAGAAATCGTTTTTTTTATGTTTCTTCGATGCAAGATATTGAAAAAACACTCATAGAAAATAACAAAGGGAAATACAATTGTTTAATTTTAGTTGGTTCATTGATGTATCTTAATGATGAAGATGTAAAAAAATTATTTGAAGCAATTAATCGAATAAGTTACAATAATTCATTGATTTGTATTAGAGAACCAATTGGAATTGAGGAACGTTTGACCCTTAAAGAACAATTTTCGGAGGAACTTGAAGATAGTTATAATGCTATATACAGAACAAGAGATGAATTATATTATCTTTTTAAAGATGCCTTATTAGATAACGGATTTGAAGTAAAAGAAGAAAATTTTTTGTTTGACTCAAAAGAGTTGAACAACAGAAAAGAAACATCACAGTATTATTTTATTTTAGAAAGAAAATAAAGATGATGAAAAAAATACTTACTTTCGGAGTTTATGATTATTTTCATATAGGGCATTTAAGACTATTTGAGCAGTGTAAGAAATATGCAGATTATCTAATCGTTGCAGTGCAAAATGGTGATTATATTCTAAAATTCAAGCCCAATGCTACAGTTTTTTACTCTACAGATGAAAGGGTTGAAATATTAAAAGCTTTAAGAGTTGTTGATGAAGTTGTTATCTACAATTCAGTATGCACTGATGAACTTGAAAAAATTGACTTTGATATTTTGGCGTTAGGCGAAGATCATAAGGGACCTCGGTTTGATGAGGTGATTAATTGGTGTAGACTTCATGATAAAGAAATTGTTAGATTAAAAAGGACACCGGGTATTTGTTCATCTAATATTAAAAATGAACTTGGTATTAGAAAATAGTGGTATCTTTTAGAAATTGAAAATAGCGGTCGTTTGACCGCGTTTTTTTGAACTATACTATAAAACAAATTTGGTATAAAAGGGATAATATATTACAGTTAGGAGATTGCTGATGATATGTTTTGATAAAATTTCATGTCCGTTAGTTTCAGTGATTATACCGGTCTTTAATGTTGAAGACTACTTAGACGTCTGTATCATTTCTGTTTTAAATCAAACATATAAGAACATAGAAGTTATTATTATTGATGATGGATCTACTGATAAAAGTGGTGAAAAATGTGATGCATATCGTGACGACAGAATAACTGTGATTCATCAAGATAATAAAGGCTTAGCTGAGGCAAGGAATGTAGGTATTGCTGCTGCAAATGGTGAATACATCTATTTTATTGATAGTGATGACTACATAAGCAAAACATTAATAGAAAACCTACTAGTGAGCATTGTTAAAACAGGCTCATTAATTGCATGTTGTGACTATACTAGGCATAAAGATGAACTATATTCTGGTTATGTTCTCGAATCAAAAAAGTTGGATACGTTTTCTGCAATCAACGGTTTGTTTAATGATAGAGGATATAGATTTTATGTATGGAACAAGATGTTCCACAAGAGCATATTTGAACATGTTCATTTCCCAAATGGAGAATTATATGAAGATATAAAACCTATGTACCAGGCTTTTAAGGGTGTCAATCACATAGCTTATGTGAACAAACCACTGTATTTTTATAGAAATAGGCCGGACTCGATTACTCATAAATATAGTGAGCGTGGTTATGATCGAGTAAGGGCGATTAACTATATAATGAGAGATTGTAAAGATAATCCGGAATTATTCAGTTCGCTGATACCTAAGTATGCTTCAAACTACTTATATTATTTAAATGAATCTTATAGAGCAGGAGTAGTAATCCCTTCAATAGATAAAAAATTACAAGTACTTGTGAAAAAAAACTGGAAAAGGATTATAAAATCTGATGGTTTAGAATTAACAACAAAGATTAGTTTACTTACATTTGGAATATCACCTGCAATATATAGATGCGTGTATATTATATATTACAGGATGAAAAAGGCTATATTAGAGGTTGCGAAAAGTATATAAAAGTATATAAAAGTATATAATTGAATTCAAAGTATATAGAAGTATATAAAAGTATATAGAGGTAAGTTAATGTTAAATATAATTTATGGCGAAATAGAAGATGAAAAATATATATCAGATCCTGATATATATTTTAATAATACATACGAGGATGCATGGCTTATCGATGAATTTTCTAGGGAAATGATTTCTGATATTGATAAGTCTACAGTTGTTGGCCCTAATTTAATTGACAGTCCGTTTTTAGGACCTATTCCTCCAAAACAGCTTTCGGGCGGCGTGAAAACCCTTATTCTTATTAACAATGATAATGAACATATTTTTAATGCGTCAGCTTGTGGAGATAACTGTGCAAAATGGATTTTAAAGATTGCTGAAAAAAAAGATATTACAATTAGGCTTGGCTATTTAATGGACTTTGGGGAAGACTCATTTGATATTAAAATTTTAAATAATGGTAAAATTGTACATAATCTTTTCGATTTAAATATAGAAGTAATTAAGTTAAGTCTGATATAGGTGACTGTATATTAACAGATATGAAAAAATCAAATCTCTATTCATTGTTTAAATTCTCATATATAGCTTTCTTTATCCTTGTTGTTGCAAGGGATTTCTTGAAGCAAACTATGATATCAAGCGAAACTATCACCTTGGTATTAAGATACGGAATCTTTATGACAGGAGCATTAACTGTTATAAAGATTTTGTTTGATTTGTTTAGAAGTTTCGAATATAAGGATTTGATCATAGTTGTATTATGCCCTCTGGCTATACTTATATCTGGCATGTATATGAATAATATTTTTGTTGTTGCCTATGCTTTGGTTATAGCAGGAGCGAAAAATATTAAACCAAGAACTATCCTTTGGGCTTTCTTTTATACGTCGATAATCCTTTCTGTAATTACGATAGGGTTATGTCTGGCAGGGAATATCCCTAATGTTGTTACCTATAGGGACGGTTCCAGCAACCATGCCAGAATGGCACTTGGCTTTAATTATGCTACTAACCTGACTTCGCATATTCTTGCTATTGTGTTTTGCTGGGCATGTATAAGATTAAAGAAGATAACAAAAATAGAAATTGCAATAGTTTATACTCTTTCTATCTTTTGTTACATAATAGCAGAGGCAAGAATATCAGCAGCTTGCATCCTGGCAGTAGCAGTTATTTTTACCTTATCGAAAGCTTCAAAAGTATGGACTGTTATTGAAAGAATAGTATTTAATAAGATAACAAGCATTATACTAATAATTTCACCGGTATTATTTGCACTCGCAGGCTTTGTTCTAGGTATTTTATTTATTCCAAGCAGTTCATTTTGGAACAAAATAGATCACCTTTCAAGTGAAAGAATATCCCAGATACATACAACATTCGTCAGATATCCATTAACATGGCTTGGACATACTATAACTGATATAGGTACTCAGTTAAGTGGTCAAAAGGGAATATCAGACAACTATTATGTTATAAATAATTCTTATTGTTCAGTGCTGTATAAATTTGGAATTATAGCTTTTATAGCTGTAATTCTTATTATGGTTATATTGGCATATAATGCTGCGAAGAAACAAAATACGATAGCTTTGCTTTTAGTTCTAATAGCAGGGGGATTTTTCTTCTTTGAACATAGATTATTAGAGATATCTAATAATCCATTCCTGATTCTTTTGTTTTGTTCAGGTATATCTTTACCGAATAAAATATCAGATATACTTGATAGGTATAAAAATCAGTTAAAACTAATAAGTTACTCAATTATTATAAGTATCAGTGTAGAAGTATTGATTTTTAATTATAGTAGTATACTGTCACTTCTTAATGATCCTGTTTCATTTGCTGACTGTCAGCAGAATGCTCCCGGAGTTTATTATACAGAAAATGAGACTATGACCTGTGATGATATATTAGTCATAGAAGCGCTGAATATACCTACATTTTCTGGCTTGGAATCTGCATATATAAATCTAAATATTTATGATAAAGACAATCCATACAAAATCATACCGAACTACAAATATAAAGTTAATATATATAACCTGGATCAGGATGATATAAATCCGGTGAAGACATTAACTTTTAATACAGATAAACCAGCATCATTTTATAGTGCAATTGAGATTGATTCATTTTATCAGAATGTTAGATTTGAATTTTTAATTGACAGAGAATATCAATTTACTATTAATGAATTCGAATTTAATGGAATCAGACCGGTAAATAATAATCTGGTCAGGTTAGGTTTATTATTTGTATTATCACTTACAGGTCAGGGTATTCTTTCTGTAACAAGAAAAGGGAAAAAATATGTGCAGTAATACTAACAGGATGTACAACATTATCCTTTGGATATGGGGAGTATTAGGCGCTATATTATTAGTGGTTACGCTTTCTGTATATTTTAATATTGGATTTGGATTTCCGACAGGACTGTTATGGCTGCTTGTGGTGTATATTGTTCAAAAGAGAAAACTGATTATAAAGCATATCCATCCTGTTTTGTTTTTAATTTTCCTTCCTTTCTCAATCTATATCGGATATAGATTTAATCTTTTTTGTATATTATCTAAAGATAAGGGATTGTTTATGCATGTAATTTCATACATATGTGGAAGCATGCTTGCCTTGTATCTTTCTTTTATTCCGCTTCTTTATGTAAGTTTTTCTCTTAAAAGGATTGGGAAAAATATAAGTTTTTTTCTAAAAGATTTTTCAATTATTATTTCAATACCATTCCTGCTTTTTATATATTTGCCCACAGTTAATATGCTGAGCAATTCAGATGATTTTAATCTTTCTTATTGGCAGTTTATATTGCCAAATGTGGTTTTGTTTATCATTATTGTTTTTACAATGACAATAGTGTTATTCAGTTTAAATCAAAAGATTAGACAGATTGTTGTATCTTTAATATTTATAGCATCAGTGCAGATGTTTATTCAAAGTCTGTTTCTGAATAAGAATATTGGAATAATTGATGGATATGTTTTTAAGGCATCTGATAATACAAAAGAATTAATTATTAATTCTTTTATATGGATAATAATTGCTATTGGATTGCTGATATTACTTGTTTATAAGTCAAGTGTATTCAATAAAATAAGCGCAAGCATTAGTAATATATTTATAGTGTATCAAATTATTATTATTCTTATCAGTATGATTAATGCACCAAGGTTTGCTTTTCAGATGACTAATTATTGTCTGCTTGGAGATGAACAGTTTGTAGTATCTCGTGATAAGAATGTTATTGTTTTAATGTTTGATTCACTGGATAGTATTTACGCAGATGAAATATATAATAATGAAAATTATATTTATGATGATTTCAATGACTTTACTATGT
>OCVV011335883.1_pt1 | contig 14146 bp, 11 predicted proteins | sample 1539721 | NCBI WGS metagenome assembly OCVV01 (sample SAMN02144230, study PRJEB22623) | gut metagenome | biome: sheep rumen | host: Ovis aries | place: New Zealand
CTTCGACAAGCGCGGCCTCAACGGCTTCGCCAACTGGTACATGATCCAGGCCCAGGAGGAGCGTGACCATGCCATGCTCATCTACAAGTACATGCAGAACAACGACTGCCCCATCACCCTGAACGCCATCGCCAAGCCCGACAAGGTGTACAAGAAGGACATGGACGTGCTGAAGGCCGGTCTGGAGCACGAGGAGTACGTCACCGCCTCGATCCACACCATCTACGACGCCGCCAGCAAGGTGAAGGACTTCCGCACAATGCAGTTCCTCGACTGGTTCGTCAAAGAGCAGGGCGAGGAGGAGACCAACGCGCGCGACATGATCTCGAAGATGGAACTCTTCGGCAGCGACGCCCGCAGCCTCTACATGCTCAACCAGGAGCTTGCCGCCCGCACCTACAGCGCCCCGAGTCTGGTGCTCGACTGACCCCCCACCCGAGGCTCTCAACCCCGAAGGCCCCGCCGCACGGCGGGGCCTTTTTTGTTGCCCTAAAAATAGATCGTGCACGATCTAATTTGATTTTCCGCACCCCGCCCCGCCGGCCGCTCGCCCCGTCACGCCGCCCTGTCGGCTCCGGAAGCCTGTCTATAAAAATGGCCTCTTTTTATTAGATAACTATTTGTCAATCTGATCGTTATGTGGTGTAAGATGGCTTAAATAGCTGATAATCACGGTTGAAGACCCACCATGTCTTACTCAACTCCTACTCTTCGCCTACTCAACTCCTAGTCAACACCTACTCGAGTAGGAGAAGAGTAGGCGAAGATCTGGGGAGGGTAAAAATATGTCGCGCACGATCTATCTTGTCATCCCGTCCCTCGTCCCGGGGTGCGTCTGCGGTCTTGCCGCAGGGGTCGGCCGGGGGTGGGGGAGGGGTGTTTTCGGCCCTCGGCAAAAAAATATTTCTCCATGTCATAAAAAGTTAGTATTTTTGCATTTCGATTGGATTGAAAATAGTTATTAACCCTAAAACAGAAAAGAGAACAATATGAGCAAAAAGTTTATCTGCCCCGTGTGCGGTTACGTCTACGAGGGCGACGAGATGCCTGAGAAGTGCCCCATCTGCGGCAAACCCATGCAGGAAGTGAAAGAGGACATCAAGACCTGGGCTGCCGAGCATATCGTCGGCGTGGCCAAGGATGCCCCCGAAGATATCAAGATGGACCTCCGCGCCAACTTTGAAGGCGAGTGCAAGGAAGTCGGCATGTACCTGGCTATGGCCCGAGTGGCCCATCGCGAGGGCTACCCCGAAATTGGCCTCTATTGGGAGAAGGCTGCCTACGAGGAGGCTGAGCACGCCGCCAAGTTTGCCGAGCTGCTGGGCGAGGTGTTGACCGACAGCACCAAAGAGAATCTGAAGATGCGTGTCGACGCTGAGTACGGCGCCACCGCCGGCAAGACCGACCTGGCCAAGCGCGCCAAGGCCCTCAACCTCGACGCCATCCACGACACGGTCCACGAGATGGCACGCGACGAGGCCCGCCACGGCAAAGCTCTCGAAGGCCTGCTTAACCGCTACTTCGGCAAGTAAGTCAATAGGGTGTAGTGGATGGTTTGCGGCAGCATTTGCCGGCTGCTATCCACTACCCACTATCCACTACCCACTATCGCTTATGGGTTTCCGCACCACCATATCGTACATCCTGTGGCCACTCTCCATGTGGTACGCCGTCGGCGTGGCGGTGCGGAACCTTCTTTTTGCCCTGGGCATCAAGCAGCAGCAGGCGCCGCACATCACCACCATCGGTGTGGGCAACCTGGCCACCGGCGGCACTGGCAAGACGCCGCACGTGGAGTACCTGCTCGAGCTCTTCGGCGACCGCTACCGCACGGCCATGCTCAGCCGGGGCTACCGCCGGCGCAGCAAGGGCTTCGTGCTCGACGACGGGCGCCACGACGCCGCCCTGCTGGGCGACGAGCCCGCCATGATGGCCCGCAAGTACCCGCAGGTGCAGGTGGCCGTGTGCGAGAAGCGCGTCGAGGGAGTCCGTCGGCTGATGGCCCTGTCGGAGCCGCCGCTGCCGTCGGACGAGTCCGTCCCGTCGGAAGTGTCTGACGTGTCTGACGCCACCGCCCAGCCCGCCGCCGAGCCCATCCAGCTGGTCATCCTCGACGATGTCTTCCAGCATCGGCAGATCAAGCCCAACATCAACATCCTCCTCACCGAGTACCAGCACCCCTACTTCCGCGACCGCATCCTGCCCTACGGCAACCTGCGCGAGTTCCGCTCGGCGCGGCGCTATGCCGGCATCGTGATCGTCACCAAGTGCCCCGCGCGGCTCAACCCCGTCGACAAGCACAACATCATCCACGACCTGCGGCTGCAGAACTATCAAAAGGTCTTCTTCTCCTACTTCCAGTACGGCGCCCTGCGCACCCTCGACGGGCAGGCGTCCGACGTCGACTTGCGGCGGATGGAGCAGGTGCTCGTTGTCACCGGCATCGCGCACCCCGAGCCGATGCTCGACGAGGTGCGCCGCCACTGCAAGGCACAGCATCTGGCCTTCCCCGACCACCACGACTACACCCGGCGCGACGTGGCGCGCATCGCGGACGCTTTCGAGGCCCTGCCGGGCCAGCGCAAGGCCATCGTCACCACCGAGAAGGACGCCGTGCGCCTGCGCGGCCTCGCCGACCGGCTGCCCGTCTACGTGCTGCCCGTCCGCGTGGCCTTCCACAAGGATGGCGACCTCGACTTCGACCAACTCGTCGAAGCCTCAGTCCGCGAAAACATCTCTTTCCTTAGCAAGCTCAGCATCTGGAGCTGACGGCGTCGGCCGACAGGCTGATGCCCGCCGCATGCGAGTCCTCTACAGCCCCTCGCCCTGCGTGAAGATCATTTCTTGATGTAGGAGAGGAAGTCGAGGTCGATGCTGAGCGAGATGAAGGGTTTGAGGAGCCAGGCCTTGGCGGTGACGTCGTCGATGCTCTCACCGTAGATGAGCACGTCGGAGGCACTGCGGCCCTCGGCCAGCACTTGGTACTCGGCCACGTTGAAGCCCGCCGTCAGGTAGAAGAAGTCGACGAAGCGGAAGCTGGCGCCGACGTAGAAGTTCTTGAACAGGTTGCTGCCGCCGAAGCCCACATAGAGGCCCAGGTCGTAGGCGAAGTCCTGGTCGAAGCGCGGTATCTCGCCGGTCTTCAGCTCGTGGGGTTTGTTGAAGTATTTGGTCATGTCCCACAGCATCACCGAGGCACCGGTGACGTAGTCGAACTCGATGTTGCCGGCGTTGCGGTTGGAGATGCGGCGGTTGCCGTTGGCGTCGAGGCGTATCTCCCAGGCGGGAGTGCGGTAGAAGCGCATGGCGATGCCCTGGATGGGGCGCACCTTCTTCTTGCGGTTGGTGGCGGCGGCCACCTTCTCCTCGGCGGCTTTGGCCCGCTCGGCCAGGTACTTGTTGGCCTCCTCCTTGCGCACAGCCTCGATCTCGGCCACCCGCACGATGCTCCGCAGCGAGTCCACCACCCGGATGTAGTAGTTGCGTTCGGCCTCGAGCTTCTCCTTGTCGACACCGTTGGCGGTGAGGATCTCGCGGTAGAAGACCTCCTTTTCCTGCAGGGCTTTGAGGGCCGCCGTGTCGGCGATGCGGCGTATGACGGTATCGGTGCGGAGGATGTAGGTGGTGTCGACGCGCAGAAGGGTCAGGGTGTCGGTGCGGGTGATGTAGACCGTGTCGTGGACGGGCGCCGGCGGTGCCGACAGGTCGTGCCACTCGCCGACCCCGGTCTCGGTCAGGCTGTCGGCCACGGCGATGCCCACCCGCAGGGTGTCCTGCGCACGAAGGGCCACACACGACAGCAGCAGCCACGCTATGAGCAGCAGGCGTTTCATCTCAGGCGTTCGATCATTTGGTCCACGGTCAGGGTCTCCTGCGTGCCGTCGACCATGTTTTTGAGGGTGACGGTGCCGTCCTTCATCTCGCTCTCGCCCACGAAGGCCACGAACGGGAACCCCTTGCGGTTGGCGTAGTCCATCTGTTTCTTCATCTTGGCGGCGTCGGGATAGACCAGCGTGGCGATGCCGGCCTCGCGCAGCCGGTAGGCGCAGCGGATGCAGTGCTTGAGTTCTTCGGGGCCGAAGTTGACGAACATCACGCGGGCCGACTGGCCGAGGTCGGCCGGGAAGAGCTCGAGCTCGGTGAGCACGTCGTAGATGCGGTCGGCGCCGAACGAGATGCCCACGCCGCTGACGCCCGGCATGCCGAAGATGCCCGTCAGGTTGTCGTAGCGGCCGCCGCCGCAGATGCTGCCGATGCTGACGTTCTTGGCCTTGACTTCGAAGATGGCGCCGGTGTAGTAGTTCAGGCCGCGGGCCAGGGTGAGGTCCAGCTCCACCTCGCAGCCGAGGCTGAAGAGGCCGATGAGGTCGAACAGTTCGGAGGTCTCCTCGACGCCTTTGAGGCCCACCTCGATGCCGGCGAAGAGCTCGCGCAGGCGGGCCAGCTTCTGGCGTGCGTCGCCCTGCAGGTCGAAGACGGGGTTGAGCGCCTCGATCTGCTCCTCGCCGAGGCCGCGTTCGCGCAGCTCGGCGCGCACGTTGTCGAGGCCGATCTTGTCCAGTTTGTCAATGGCCACGGTGATGTCCACCAGCTTGTCTGGCGCCCCGATGAGCTCGGCGATGCCGGCCAGGATCTTGCGGTTGTTGATCTTCACCACCACGTTGATGTTCAGGCGGCGGAACACCTCGTCGATCATCTGCACCAGCTCCAGCTCGTTGAGCATCGAGTCGGAGCCGATCATGTCGGCGTCGCACTGGTAGAACTCGCGGTAGCGGCCCTTCTGCGGCCGGTCGGCGCGCCAGACGGGCTGCAGCTGATAGCGGCGGAAGGGGAGCTGCACCTGCTCGCGGTGCTGCACCACGAAGCGAGCGAAGGGCACCGTCAGGTCGTAGCGCAGGCCGCGCTCGCAGATCTGCGGCGCCACCTTGTGGTAGTCCTGCCCGAAGTCGACCCCCTCCATGAAGTTGCCGCTGTTGAGTACCTTGAAGAGCAGCTTGTCGCCCTCCTCGCCGTATTTGCCCATCAGCGTGGAGAGGTTCTCGAGCGACGGCGTCTCGATGGGTTCGAAGGCGAAGGCCTTGAACACGGAGCGGATGGTGTCGAAAATATAGTTGCGGCGCGCCATCTCGACAGGCAGGAAATCGCGCGTACCCTTTGGTATTGAGCACTTAACGTTGGCCATAGCACATTATTTTAATCTGCAAAGATACATCTTTTTTCCATAACAAGCAAATTTTAACCGCCGAATCGCTCGAATTTGACGAACAACCGCCCTGCGCAGCTTCGAGTAATCAGCCCATTTCAACCTGCGTAGCTTCGAGTAATTAGCCTTACATTGACCTGCGTAGCTTCGAGTAATTCGAGTCATTCGCCGTAAAAAAAAAAACCTTCGCCGTTAAAAAATCCACTCCGCCGCCATTTTTGCCTCCTTGCAACCCCCTTTCGGCCAGCATGATGCGCCACCATCTCCTACTCATCGCCTACTCTTCTCCTTGTCTTCGCCTTGTAAAAATTTACTCGAGTAGGCAATAAGTAGGCGAAGAGTACGTTATGATATGTGGAAAATAGATGGTAAACTCCTAATCAACCTTAAGCATTATGGCAAAACAATGGGACAGTTACATGGGAGGCTTCAGCGGGAAGCTGGGGCCGGCCGTGGGGTACATGTGGAACGGCAAGTGGTGCCTGCGGAGCCTTCCCTCGCAGGTGCGCAACCCTCGCACGCCGAGGCAGATGGCCACGCGCGACGCCTTCCGCCAGCAGGTGCAGCTGGCGGCGTCGATGCGCGACGCCGTCCTGCATGGGCTGACGCCCGCGGCGCGGCAGCAGGGCATGACGGCCTACAACCTCTTCGTGTCCATCAACCAGCCGTGCTTCGCGCTGGCGGAGAGCCAGTTGGTGGTCGACTGGGCGGGGCTGCAGCTGAGTGTGGGCGACGTGGCGCCGGTGCGCCTCGGGGTGCCCGCGGTCGATGCCGACGGGGTGCTGACCGTCGACTTCGACCCCTGCCGCGGCCTGCGGCGGGCGCGGGGCAACGACCTGGTGCGGCTCTACGTCTACTGCCCCGACCTCGGGCAGGGATGCCCGGCGGCGCCGGTCTACAGGCGCGACAAGCGGGTAAGCCTCTTGTTGCCAGACGCTTTCGTGGGTCGCACGCTGCAGGTCTACGCCTCGGCCGAGGACGAGCACGGCTGCGGCTCGCCGACGGCGCACGCCGAGTGGCGCCCCGAGGCCACGGCGGCCGAGGCCGGCGACCTGCCGACGGGGGCCATGAACGAATGGCCGTCCGCGACCGCCGTGGCGGCGGCGATGGAGGGTGGGAGAGAGGCGGCGGCTGCGGCACCGCCCGGGCCGCAATTCGGCTGACGGCGGACAGTCGGCGGGGCGCTTTTTGCGGGCTTCGGAGGGTGAAGAGCGCCGATGTTAGATTTTTTTTGTACTTTTGCCGTGGTCAAATGTAGCCGCAATGAAGAGTCTTCTGCAATATATAGCATTGACCCTGTGTTTGTTGCTCCCTTGCGGTGTGCGCGCGCAGGTGGACGGAGAGGCCTCGTTTTCGCTCCGCGAGGGGCCCGAAGGCGCCTGGCGGGTGGAGTTTCGCCTGGGGCGCTGGGGGGTGGACACGGTGGCGGGAGGCTATAGCCGCCTCGTGGCCGCCGGCCTGACCGGTGCCCACGGCGCGGTGGGCTGTCCGTCGCTGCCGACGGCGAGCCGGCTGGTGGTGCTGCCGCGGGGCAGCCGACTGGCGCTCGCTGCGGTCGAGGGGCGCGAGGTGACCCTCGACGGGGCCGTCGACGCCGGCCGGCCGCTGCATCCCGTCGCCGCGGCGCGGCCCAAGGATGCCCCGCCGGCGGCCTTCGATCCCGACGCCAAGATCTACGGCTCGGCCCAGTGGTACCGCGGCGGCGAGCCGCTGGAGCTGGAGCATGTGGGCACCATGGGGGGCAGCGAGGTGTTCCGCCTCACGGTGCGCCCGGTGGCCTACCAGCCCGCAAGCGGCGCCCTGCGCCTCTACGAACGCCTCGAGGCCCGCCTCGAAGGCGCGGCCAGCGGCGCCGACGCGGCCCCGTCGAGGCGCTATCTCATCGTGTCGCGGCCGCAGTTCCGCGAGGGCTTGCAGCCCTTCGTGCGCTGGAAACGCCAGCAGGGCTACGAGGTGGTGGAGCGCTATGCCGACACCAACAGCCGCGCGGTGGTCAAGGGCCTGATCGATGCCGAGTTTGCCGAGCCCGACCGCTGGCCCGGACACCTGCTGCTGGTGGGCGATGTGGCGCAGCTGCAGGCCTTCCTCGGCACCACCCGCCCCTCCGACATGGGGCAGCATATCACCGACCTCTACTACGCCGAGCACACGGGCGACTACCTGCCCGATGCGCTGGTGGGCCGCTGGCCGGTGAACGACAGCGCCGAACTGGGCGCCGTGGTGCGCAAGAGCATGGCCTACGAGCAGGGCCGGCTGGCCGACAGCGCCGCCCTGCGCCGCCTGCTGCTCGTGGCCGGCGCCGAGAGCACCGCGCCCGCCCCGACCACCACCAACGGGCAGGTGAACTACCTGGGGCGCGAGATCAAGCTGGCACACCCCGCCTGGGACACCCTCTGCTACCGCAATCCCGCCTCGGGCTCGCAGCGCGAGGCCATCCTGACCGACCTGCGCCAGGGCGTGGCGGCGGTCAACTATACGGCCCACTGCACCGCCGCCGGCTGGTCGTCGCCGGCGGTGTCGTTCACCAGCATCGACACGCTGGGCCTCGCGCAGCCGATGCTCTACGTCAACAACTGCTGCCTGAGCAACGAGTTCGGCGGCACCTGCTTCGGCGAGCAGCTGCTGCGTGCCCCCGCGGGGGGCGCCATCGGCGTCGTCGGGGCCACCAACTCGACCCTCTGGGACGAGGACTACTACTGGGCCGTGGGCCCGAAGCTGCCGCTCGCCCTCGAGCCGCTCTACGACAGTCTGCGCCCGGGCGCCTTTGACCGCTGGCTGGGCCGTGCGGCCGACATCCGCTCGCAGGGCCGGCTGCTGGCTGCGGGCAACCTGGCCGTGACGGCCGTCGGCTCGCCCTACGACAAGTTCTACTGGGAGATCTACTGCCTGCTGGGCGACCCCTCGCTGGAGCCCTGGGTGGGTGTGCCGCCGGCGGTCGACCTGCATCTGGCCGACGGCCTGCCGCGCAACGGCGCGGGCACCCTGCACCTGGGGGGCACCCCGGGCGCCACGGTCACCGCCATGCAGCACGACAGTGTGCTGGGCTGCGGCACCATCGGCGCCGACGGGCTGCTGGCGCTGCCGCTCAGCGTGTCGATCGACACCACAGCACTCCTGCTCACCGCCACCCGCAGCGGCTACATTCCGCGCATCGACACCGTCGTGGCGCTGCCCGCCGAGGGCATGGCCGTGGCGCTGCGCGAGGTGACGGTGGGCGACAGCACCGTCGGCTGCCGGCTGGAGAACGTGGGCGCCCTGCCGCTCTACGGCCTGCGGGTGGTGCTGAGCCAGCTGGAGGCCGACAGCCTGACCGACGCCCTGGTGGAGGAACAGGCGGCGACGGTCGACACCCTCATGCCGCAACACTCCAGCCCGTGGCTGACCCTGCCGCTGCACGTCTTGGCCGCGGGGCAGACGCCCGGCTGGGAGGCCGACCTCACGGTGTGGGACAGCGTCGAGGGGATGCTCTGCCACCTCGTGCTGCAGGGGCGGCTGTCGGTGGTCTATCCGTCGGCGGAGTTCCGGCTGCTTGAGGCCGACGGCAGCGAAAGCCACTCGCTGCAGCCGCAGCGGGGCTACCTTCTTGAGACCCTTCTCGCGGGCACGGCCGACAGCCTCGCCCTCCGAGTCACCGCCCTGCCGTCGGAGGACGTGCTGATAGATACGACTCTCCTCTCTCCACTCCCCTCTCTCCACTCCCCGCTCACCACTCCCGACAGCCTGACACACCTGCGCCTGCAGGCCACGCTCCGGCTGGGCAACCACCGCAGCCAGAGCGAGCACTACCTGACCGCCGGCCGGCGCGACGACAGCTTCGAGGCCGGCATGGGGTCCTACCCCTGGCTGGCGGCCGGCACCGCGGGGTGGCAGGTGGACAGCACCGTGGCCCGCAGCGGGCGCTACAGCCTGCGCAGCGGCGCCATCGGCCACCGCCAGACCTCCGATCTGGTGCTCGAGGTGTGGCTGCCGGTCGACGACACCCTCCGCTACTGGTCGCGCATCTCGAGTGAACCCAATGCCGACAAGTTGCTCTTCACGGTCGACGGCCAGTCGCGTGCCAACGCCCGCTGGGGCAGCGGCGACTGGAAACAGCAGGTGGTGACGCTCGGCGCCGGGCGGCACACGCTGCGGTGGCGCTACGTGAAGGACGACAGCGTCGAGCAGGGAAGCGACTGCGCCTGGCTCGACGACGTGCAGCTGCCGATGGCCGTGTGGGATGCACCCTACGGCTGGTTCGGCTCGCTGCCGGCGCTGGCCGTCGAGTCGCCGGAGGACGAGTCGGCCCGATTCCGGGTCTATCCCAATCCGACCACCGGCCGCTTCGGGTGGAGCGGCGTGGGGGTGCGGCGCATGACCCTCCGCGACCTCTACGGACGCGAGCTGCTCACGCTCGAACAACCCCTGCCGACGACGGTCGACCTGAGCTCGCTGCCCGACGGACTCTACCTGCTTCAGGTGGCCACCGATCATGATACCTACCACGTCAAACTGATAATACGCCATTAAACAGCCATGAATACTGCCGAAGATACCCTCGACCTCACGCAAGTGCCGTTCTACCAGTGGGGCAGCATCCCCTACGATCTGGAGGTGGAAGCCCCGGAGGTGGGCGTGGCGACCGATTCGACATTCGGCGTGTACATGCTCCGCGACACCACGGCGGTGCGCGAAAGCGTCGAGCGCCCCTCGCTCTTCGCCGGCCACGAACTGCCGGTCAACCAGCCGTTGGCCGAGCGCGCTGCCACGGCGCCCCAGGCCTGGGTCTTCGTGGTGCTGGTGGCGCTGATGGCGGTCACCACCCTCTACTACCGCCAGAGCAAGATCCGCTTCGGCGAGATGCTGCGCTCGCTCTTCGACAGTCGGGCGATGGATCGCATGATGCGCAACAACAACCTGACGCGCTCGTCGCAGCTGGCCCCGATGGGACTGCTGCTGGCGGTCACCGCGGCCCTTCCGGTTCACCAGCTGGCGCTGGCCCGGACGGGCTTTGTGGGCTACCTTCTGCTGGCCGTTGGCCTGGTCTTGGCCTACTACCTCCGCAACGGCGTCATACGCCTGCTGGCGGCTATCTTTGACGACACCGCCGCCACGGGCTCCTACATCGCCAGCAACTACCTCTACCATCTGGTTCTGGCCACGGTTATGCTACCTCTGCTTCTGCCGCTACTATACATGCCCTTCGGGCGCGAAACGTTCACTTACATCCTGGCAATCCTGGTTGTCATCGCGTTTGTGATGCGCCTCATCCGGGGCATGAAACTATTTTTAACACAATCAAGCGGCTCCTATTTCTATCTTTTTTACTATCTTTGCATCGTCGAAATTGCACCGATTTTGCTCATGGCAAAGTGGTTAATCGTGTAATTGATAGATAATTGTGAAAAATCAAAGTAGAGCATGAAAATCAAAAAAATCCTCATTTCGCAGCCGGCACCGGCCGATTTGGAGAAGTCTCCCTACCGAAATTTGATCAGCAAACACGGCATCGACATCACCTTCTACAAATTTTTCGAAGTGGTAGGCATCTCTGCCAGCGACTTCAGAAAGACGCGTATCCATATAGGTGAATACTCAGCCATCATCTTCAACAGCAAACAGTCGATCGATCACTTCTTCCGTATGCTCAAGGAATTGCGCGAGACGGTGGGGGAAGAGATGAAGTACTTTTGCTCCACTGAGGCCATAGCCCTTTACCTCCAGAACTACATCCAATACCGTAAACGCAAAGTCTTCTTCGGCGCCCAGTACTTCTCCGACCTCGTTGAGATCATCGGCAAGCACCGCGACGAGAAGTACCTCTTCCCGTGTTCGGACGAGAAGCAGACCGAGTACACCAAGGCGCTCGACAAGGCCAAGATCAAGTACACCAAGGCTCCGATGTACACGTCGGTGCCTCGCGACCTGAGCCGTTTCAAACTCGAGGACTATGACGCCATCTGCCTCTTCTCGCCCGTTGGAGTACGCAGCCTTGTCAAGAACTTCCCCGACGTCAAAGACCGCAACATCACCATTGCAGCCTTCGGCGCCTCGACCCACGCGGCCCTGAAGGAGAACGGCATCAAACTCACCATCGCCGCCCCCACCCAGGTGGCACCGTCCATGGCTATGGCGCTCGAGAACTACATCCTGGGCAAGCAGCAGGGCTCGGTCATCTCGCTCAAGGGCGAGAGCAAGCGTGCCCGCGGCAGCGCATCGGTGGTAGGGGTCGGCAAACGCACCAAGCCCGTCATTGCCAACAAGGAAGTCTACAAGCAGCGCATGGAGGAGAAGAAGGCCCAGGCAGCCGCCCGTCGCGCCCAGCGTGCCGCCGAGAAAGCCAAATGAACGCCCGCTTCCCCAAAGCCGAACACCTCTGCAGCCAACGCCTCATCGAGCGGCTCCACACCGAAGGCCATCGTTTGATGGTCTTCCCCTACAGCATACACTGGCGCCAGGAGGCCGACCTTCCGGTGCCGTGCCAGGTGCTCATCGTGGCTCCCAAGCGGAAGCTGCGCCATGCCGTCGACCGCAACCGCGTCAAGCGCCTCACGCGCGAGTGCTACCGACTGAACAAGCACCTGCTGATTCCCCAGCTGGCCGAGCAGGGGCTGCGCGTCACGTTGTCGCTCGTCTATGTCCACAACGAGCCGCTGTCCTACGACCAGCTGCAACACAAGTTCCAGAAACTGCTGCCCCAACTGGCGGCCCAAATCCTGAGCCATGAGGACTCTCTACCGTCTGCTGAAGAGCGTCCTGAGTAAGGCCATGCTGGCCCTCATCGCCTTCTACCGGAGTTGCATCTCCCCCCTGACGCCGCCGGCTTGCCGCTACACGCCCACCTGCTCGCAGTATGCGCAGGAGGCCATCCGCAAGTACGGCCCCTTCCGCGGCGGTTGGCTGGCCCTTAAGCGCATCCTGCGCTGCCACCCCTGGGGCGGCTCCGGCTACGATCCGGTGCCGTAAACCCCGCGCGGCAAAATAATATTTGGCCATCTCGCTATTTTTGTGTACTTTTGCACCTCGGAATAACTAATAAAACGATATACCTATGAAACAACAGAACGACATCCTGAAAGGGCTCCGGCCGGCGCGTGTGTGGCACTGGTTCGGGGAGATCATGCAGATTCCGCGCCCGTCGAAGCACGAGGAGCGCATCAGCGCCTGGCTCGTGCAGTGGGGCAAAGACCACGGCTTCGAGACCAAGAGCGACAAGCTCGGCAACGTGCTCATCCGCAAGCCCGCCGCCAAGGGCTACGAGAAGAGCCCCAAGGTGGCCCTGCAGGCCCACATGGACATGGTGTGCGAGAAGAACAGCGACAAGAAGTTCGACTTTATGACCGACGCCATCCAGCCGGTGCTCGACGGCGAGTGGCTCACGGCCGACGGCACCACCCTGGGCGCCGACGACGGCATCGGCGTGGCCACCATCCTGGCCATCCTCGAGGACAAGACCCTCAAGCACCCGGCCCTCGAGGCCCTCTTCACCGTCGACGAGGAGACCGGCCTCACCGGCGCCAACGGCCTCAGCAAGAAGTGGCTGCAGAGCGAGATCCTCCTCAACTTCGACGACGAGGACGAGGGCGAGTACTGCATCGGCTGTGCCGGCGGCATCGACACCACCGTCGAGCTCGACTACAAGATGGTGACCGCCCCGCGCGGCTACCAGGCCTTCCGCCTGCGCGTCTTCGGGCTCAAGGGTGGCCACAGCGGCGACGACATCAACCGCGGCCGCGGCTGCGCCAACAAGCTCCTCAACCGCCTCCTCTGGAACGGCACCTACCACCACTCCATGCGCATGGCCTCCATCGACGGCGGCAACCTGCGCAACGCCATCGCCCGCGAGGCCGAGGCTGTCGTGGCTGTGCCCGAGGCCGAGGTGCGCGCCTTCAAGACCATGGTGACCCGCATGGGCAAGGCCATGCAGTTCGAGTTCCGCACCACCGAGCCCGACATGAAGGTGTCGCTCCACACCGTCGACATGCCCCGCCAGGTGATCGACGCCGACACCCAGACCAAGCTCGTCAACGTGCTCTACGCCTGCGCCCACGGCGTGCTGGCCATGAGCCGCGAGATCGACAACTTCGTCGAGACCTCCACCAACCTGGCCAGCGTCAAGATGCGCGACGGTGTGATCCACATCGCCACCTCGCAGCGCAGCAGCGTGGAGAGCGCCAAGCTGGCCGCCGCCCAGAAGATCGAGGCCACCTTCCGCCTCATCGGGGCCCGCGTGAGCCACAGCGACGGCTATCCCGGCTGGACGCCCAACCCCGACAGCCGCGTGCTGAAGGTGGGCGTCGACGTGTACCGCAAGATGTACGGCCGCGAGCCCGTGGTGCGCGCCATCCATGCCGGCCTCGAGTGCGGCCTCATCGGCGAGAAGTACCCCCAGATGGACATGATCTCCTACGGCCCCACGCTGCGCGGCGTCCACAGCCCCGACGAGCGCATCGAGATCAAGACCGTCGAGATGTTCTGGAACCAGACCCTCGAAATCCTCCGCCGCCTGAAGTAACGCAAGCGGCCGCGGGTAGCGAACGGTGCCGATGGCGGGTGGACCCTCTTCCCGAGGGCCCCCTGCCATCGGACATTCGCTACCCATTTTTTTTGCCTCTCGACCCCCCTGAAACCCTGTCTGCTCCCTGATGGCTCCGTGATGACTCCCTGATGACTCTCTTAAAACCAAGGCAAAATCCTTGCCCTGTCAGCGTTTTACGAGTTTTCCAGCATGGTTGACACACTTCCGGAAGGTCAAACATCTCGTTTAGAGATAGTTGAATGTGCAAATTAGATCGTGCACGATCTAATTTTTTGACTTAAATTAACTTAATTCGACTATTTGGGGCTGCGTTTTCGGATCGCAGCATCGGCGCGTTGCGCCGACGACCCCGCGGGGTGGGTCGTTCTCCGCTTCGCTATCGGAAGCCTCCACTGGAGGCTCCCTTCACGTGCACGATCTAATTTTTT
>OCVV011360418.1_pt1 | contig 14143 bp, 12 predicted proteins | sample 1539721 | NCBI WGS metagenome assembly OCVV01 (sample SAMN02144230, study PRJEB22623) | gut metagenome | biome: sheep rumen | host: Ovis aries | place: New Zealand
CATATTATATAAAAAGTATAACAAAAAGAATGTAGGAAAACCGACATTTTTATTTTACATTTTTCCTACATTCTTATAATATCATTAACAATTATCTTTTACTACATCAAAAAACTCGTCTTTTATGTGATATAAGTATCCTGTTTTTATTTCCAATATATCATCCCCTTGATGAATATATCATAATCAAAAAGAAAACTCCATCAAATAGACGGAGTTTTACACATTTTCAACCAGGATCATTTATTAGTCGCACCACCTGGAAGCGAAATACATTGTCGCCTGGAATCATTTATTTATCGCACCATCCAGAAGCGATATACATTTTCACACTTTTCAGTGTAGATTCATTATACTATATATTTATTATAAAGTCAATTAATCTGGTATTAATAGTATATGTTAATTCATTTTTTTTATTATTATTTTTCTTCTAATATCTCTTTAATTTTTAATTTAGCTGTATCTATTGATTCTTGATTTGGATATACAACTGATAACTTCATTTGTGGATATGAATATGTTTCTGTCATACCTCCTGTACCTGTAAGGTTAGAGGCACTCATATTCCATCCCTTCATATCGTTTATTTGGAAATTAATTAATTCTTGGATATTTTCTGTTGATACGTTTGTATCAAATGTACCACCAAGAGCATTTAATAAGTCTTGGAAATTATATAGTATTGTATCTGTTGATGCAATCTTATCTAATAATACTTTCATTACTTGTTGTTGATTTTCTGCTCTATGTTGATCTCCATTAGAGTATCCATGACGTTCTCTTGCAAATGCTAAGGCACATCTTCCATTTAAATAGTTTGCCCCAGGTTTTATTAGACATCCTCTATCTGTCCAACAACTAATATTATAATTAACATCACTATTTATTGTAATTCCTCCTACAGCATCTACTAATTTTGTTACTGCATTAAAGTTTACTCTTACATAGTAATCTGCTTCATATCCTAGTATGTCTTCAATTGTTGCTTTAGAAAGATTTACTCCTCCTATTACTCCTGCATGAGTTAATTTATCTCTTAATCCTGTTGTACCATGTATTTGTACATAATAATCTCTTGGTACATTTACAAGTAATATATTTCTAGTTTTAGGATTAACTACTACAAACATATTAACATCACTTAAACTACGCGATGGCATTCCTTTACCACGAGTATCTATACCACTTAAATATACTATAAATGGCTTAGAAGTAATTTTATTTTTATTCTTCTCTATAACTATTTCTTTTTTGTATTCAATCTTACCTATTATTTTTAGTTTTTCATCATATGATTCATCATTTTCTAATAATGCATCATAGTTACCACTATTAACTAGTATTAACTTTTCTTTATCATTAACTACTTCATTAATTAAATCAAAATAGTTTTCTACTTCTTTAAATTTAACTTTAACAACTGCATTTACTTGTGTTTTTAATTCATCTATATCATCTACATCTTTATAGTAATATAATGTTTCACCCTTAATATCTTTTAATTCTTTATATTTAGCTTCTTTATTAGCAACTACATAATAAGTATCTGTAGTTATCTTAATATTTAAACCATTATATAAGAAATCTAATGCTTGTTGCATTCTTACTGTTGCGAATAATTCTATTATTATAAATAATACTAATAATATATCATTAAAGACTAATATTTTTCTTTTTGTTTTCTTATGAAAATTAAAGAATAAGAATACAAATTCAAAGAAACATAATATTCCAATAATTGGATAAAGGTATTTACTTGGTAAAACTCTCATTCTTAATAAAGTATAAAGAAATGCTACTAATACAATTAGTGATATAACTCCTATTACTTTACTAACTATTTTTAATCTTTTCTTTGCTTTTTTACTTTTTTTGCCCATTTCATCACCTTTTTCTTCTTATTTTCTTAATTATTATACTATATATTTTGTCGTATTTAAAGTTTTAATCTTCTAAAAAAATCATTATGCGACTATTTTCTTTATAATCGGAATCTTTTTCAATAATAATATGATTAATAAACTTATTAAATATATGGCAATTATCCCAAATGTTCTAAATTTCCATGATAATACATTTATATTAAATATGTGAACTATGTAGTATTTAACTATCAAATGAATTAAATATATCCCAAAACTACAATTTGCTATTTTTGCAATTATTATTTTGACTTTATCATTTATTATGTCATACTTTATATTCTTGATAAATACAAATACTGCAGAAGATAGAATTATACTATGAAATTGTGTATATCCCCAAGTACTTCTATCTAAATAACCATATTTTGTTGATAAAGAATAAGTAATTATATATCTAAACAATATACTTAATATTCCTGCTATATACAGAAACATTCTACGTTTTTTATTGATTTCTATTTTTGATAGTAAGTAACCTAGTATTATGTATATATACCAATCTGCTATTCTTATTGAAAATGACTTATTATATGTAATATTGAATACTGAAAATATATATGGCAAAAATGAATTAAATATAGTAAATATTATTACATAATACCATAGTAAATTGTTATCTTTTTCGTTTTCTATTATCTTACTTATTATTGGCAAAGTTAGATATATACCCATGATTTCCCATATAAAATAATATGTAGATTCCATTTTATTACTAAAAATAATAATTAATAGGTCTCTTATGTTATTTATTTCTAACATACCTAGGTTTAATCTCCAAATAATCATTATAAAAATCCAAAATATTGATGGTATCAATACTTTTGAAAATCTTTTCTTAAAAAATGTTTTAGTGTCATATTTTTTTCTATAATCTAATAGTTTTGCTCCTGTTGCCATGATAAATACAGGAACAGCAAAGTAACATACACATTCTACTATTAAAGAAGTTACCCAAGCTCTAGATGAACTATACTGATGTACTATTCCATTACAGTGTAATGCTACTACAGATATTATAGCCACAATATTAAGTATATCAATATATAAAATTCTTTCGTTTTTGCTTTTTGCTTTTTTCATTTTATTATATTTCCAAATCTAATGCTCTTTTAATTACATCATCCATATCATAGTATTTATATTCAGCTAATCTTCCACCAAATATTACATTTTTTTCTTTTTCTGCTAATTCTCTATATTTATCAGCTAATGCATTATTTTTATCATCATTTATTGTATAGTACTTTTCCATACCTTCTTTATAATCAGCTGGGTATTCATAAGTTACTACTGTTTTCTTATTATCTGTTACATATTCAAAATGTTTATGTTCAATACTTCTTGTATATTCTACATCATGAGAAGTATAGTTAATTACTGCATTACCTTGATAATTATCTGTATCATAGATTTTGTTTTCAAATCTTAAACTTCTCCACTCTAATTCTCCCAAAGAATAATTAAAGTATTCATCTAATGGACCTGTATAGATAACTTTATTTGCCATAGAATCATATTTTTCTTTATTACTTAAATAATCAGTATTTAATTGTACTTCTATTCCTTCTAACATTCTTTCTACTAATAATGTATATCCACCTATTGGTATACCTTGATATCTATCATTAAAATAGTTATTATCATATGTTAATCTAACTGGTAATCTTTTAATAATAAATGCAGGTAGATCTTTACAGTCTCTATTCCATTGTTTTTCTGTATAACATTTAACTAATTTTTCATATATTGTTCTACCTACTAATGAAATAGCTTGTTCTTCTAGATTATTTGGTTCTCCAGTAACTTCTTTTCTTTCTTCATTAATATGTCTTAATGCATCTTCTGGTGTTATTACATCAGACCATATTTTAGAGAATGTATTCATATTAAATGGCATATTATATATTTCATTTTTATATCTTGCAACAGGACTATTTGTATATCTATTAAATTCTACAAAACTATTTACATAGTCCCATACATCTTTATAATCTGTATGGAATATATGTGCTCCATACTTATGAACATTTATACCTTCTACGTTTTCAGTATAAACATTACCACCTATATGATTCCTTTTTTCTATTACTAATACCTTTTTACCTTCTCTTTTTAATCTGTTAGCTATTGTAGAACCAAATAATCCAGATCCTACTATTAAATAATCATACTTCTTTTCCACTCTATTACCTCCTACTTTATATAATTTAAAAATATGTTAATAAAATATTGAACAAATTTATCTTTTAAAATCAATAGGCATATTCCATATGCGGTTACTCCTACTCCTATTTGAACAAACATACTGAATAATGAATTGCCCATAGTTATTTTTATAATTAATATCATTATTAACATTACTATACTTGATATAAAATAATTTTTTGTTAATTTTAGGATTTTTTTATAATCTATGTATTTTTTGGTATAGAAAATTTGTGAAACTGTTACTGTTGCTTCTGCTATTATTGTTCCTATTGCTGCTCCTATGGCACCATATCTTGGTATTAGAATAATATTTATTAAAAAATTAACAATTGCTCCTATAATTACTGAATATGTATATTCTTTTTGTTTCTTTGTTGGCAAAAGGTATTGCATGCCTATTACATTACTCATTCCAATAAACAATAATATTGGTGTTAAAATTATCATTATTGGTATTACTTTATCATACCCCTTTCCAAAGAACCATGGCACAAAAACATTACTTATGCATACAATCCCCACAATCATTGGTATGCTTATTAAAAAAACTAGATTAAATGCTCTTGTTATATATATTTTTATTGTCTCTGAATCTCCTTTGGCATAACTACTTGCTATTCTAGGAAGCATTACAGTCCCTAAAGAGGTAATTATTGTAAGCATTAGTTTTATCATTTTTTCAGCTTGTGTATAATATCCTACTTCTGCTTTATTAACAATTATTGTTCCTAGCATTGTTTTATCTAATATTGTATATATTTGTATCGCAATTTGAGGTATAAATAACACTAATGTTGCTTTAAAATGTTTTTTTAGGTTTAATTTTTTTATGTATTTTAATGTTATAAATTTAGGCAAATACAACCATAAGCTTAAATTTCCAATTAATATGCTAACAGTGTATATAATAAAATAGATATTTAAATCGTTTTTTGTTTTTACAAAAATAAAAATTAGTATTACACTTATCGTTTTTATTATTAGATTTCTTCCTACTGTTTTTTTGAATTCCTCTAGTCCTTGAAAAAACCAACTTATGTCTAATGTATTTGCTATTAATTCTAGCGTTAATATTTTAAAATAATTATTAAATTCTCCATTTATACAAAAGATAAGGTAGAACAAAGCTAGAGATATTGTCATTGTTATAATTCTTAATGACAATATCTCTATAAATGATTTACTATATTTTTTTATATTATTTTGTTCATATGCTATTTCCCTTTGTCCATATAAAGCAATTCCTAAGGAACCAAATAATATAAAATAAGCACTTATACTTAATGTATATCCATAAATACCTATATTGGTTGCCCCTAATACTCTTGAAAGGTAAGGAGTTGTAATAAATGGTAATATTATTGCTACTATTTGATATATTAAATTGTATATATAATTCTTTTTTACTGATTTTGCCATTCTTACTCTCCTTACTTTTTATTTTTTCTTAAATTTTCTTTTCCTCAGTTTATTAATAATGTTAGCTGCAAATTCTGGATTTATCATATAAAATAAAGCCTTCATTTTTTCTTTGATTGGTATTGGTGCTTGAATTGCATTTTTTGCGCCTTTTTTTACTTCTTTTTTAATTCTTATATACAGTTTTTTATTAAAATCTTTATTGCAGGTTCCTATTATTGAATTTAGGCAATCACAATGAGTATGCCAGTTAGCATATTTTAATCCTTTTGATATATTATTATTTATTTTATCATATTTCTCTTGTAAATGTTTTGGTGCATCTATACTTCCGTTTATTTGATTAATACTAAACTTTGTCATAACACTGTTTTCATTATCAACTCTATAATAATATTTATTGACTGAAGTTATGCATACTTTTTTTGCTTTTAAAAATGTATCTATTGAAAAATTAAATCCTTCTCCGAAATGAATGTTTTTATTGAATAGTATATTGTTTTCTATTATTAAGCTTTTCTTAAATAGCTTATTCCATGAGGATATGAATATCTTATAATATAGCATTTCTAATGCGGCTTCTTCTCCTGTTATTATTTCAGTTTTTTCTTCTTCTTTAATAATTCTTTCTTTATTAGTAGATTTATACTTTATGGGCATTCTTGATAATACTATATCACTTCCAGTTTCATTTATTAGTCTAACATAATTGCTAATATAGTCCTTCTCAATGAAATCATCACTATCAATAAATGTTATAAGATCTCCTTTAGATTCTTTAATACCATTATTTCTTGCGACACTTACACCAGAATTATTTTCTTCTATTATTTGTATTCTCTTATCTTTTTTAGAGTATTCTTTTACTTTTTTTAAAGTATTATCAGATGATCCATCATCTATTAATAATATCTCTACATTTTTATATTTTTGATTAATTATGGATTCTATACATTTATCAATTTAATCCTCTACTTTATAGATTGGTACAACTATGCTTATTAATTCTTCCATTTTATCACTACTCCACTGTTGCTTTTATTGCTTTTTTTAAATAATAACCTTCTTTTAATCTTTTTCCTATTTTTTCTGCATTCTTTTTCATATCTCTATATTCTTTGTCTGAAAGATTATTAATTTTTTTATCTAGTTCTCCTAAATTATTTATTATTATACCTATTTTATTATCTAATACAAAATTTGCCAAAGCAGAATGACTCCAAACTATTATTGGCATACCTGCTGTTATATATAGTGATGCTTTGTGAGGATTGTTGTATTTTAAATATTCTCCAAAGCCACCTTCACATTTTTCAATTGATTGACCGTCCCATACTAAACCAAAGCTTCCTTCTAGATAATCTAATAATTCTTCTGGTAAAAATTTACCTTTATAATATATATTTTTACCGCCATTTTTTTCGTTATAGCCTACTCCAAATAAATTAAATTTAATATTTAACTCTTTTAGTTTTGATAAATAATTTGCTTTTTCAGATGATAAATTTCCAGCGATAACTATCGGATCTTTTTTACTTCTTTTCAATTCTTTTGGTTCTTTATTAACTAAGTAATCAAAAATACCTAAGCTAATAATTTTTTCTGATTCATTGCCATATTTTATCAATTCTTTTTTCATTGATTCGTTATGTGCAATTATTTTATTCATTTCTAATAAAATCTTTGTATCTTCATGTTTTACTCTTGCACATAAAAATCTACCTTGATTTTCTGGTTTATATCTTAATGAATCCATATCATGTATTATTGATATAAATCTTATTCCTCTTTTCTTAAATTTTCTTATTATTTTATTAAAAGCTAATGTTGTATTTAAAAGTGGATATTGAATATATACTGTATCATCTTTATTTAATTTTTTTAATCCGTTATACCATATTCTTGAATTTTTTAAATATTGTAGAATTTGTTTCCACTTCATTAATTTATTTTTTTGAACACCTTTTTTTGTTTCGATATAAAATTGTTTTATTTTTTGACTTTTTAAAATTATTTCAACATCATTTCTTGCCTTTGATGATGCGTTATATTTTCCTTCTGGCATTCCTTCTACTATAAAATACTTCATACTTTATTCTCCTTATTCTTTAATGTTTCTATGTTATTACTTTTTAATGATATATGTAGCATTAATAACATTAATGTAAACATTAAAAATGATGATTTTGTAAATGTTTCTAGATAAAAATATGAATCTATTGGATGCATAAATATTGTATATATTAAATAACCATAAAGCAATATTATATATTTATGGTATTTACAATCTCTATTATATCTTATTATGTAATACATATAACTGAATATTGTTGATAGTAGTCCTTGAAGAATAACAAGCCCAATTACCCCAAAATCATGTATCCATGGTCTATATGATGTATAAATATTTCCTACCATCTTGTTTTTATAATATACAAATGAAGAATAATTTTTATTATTTGTGTGTATATTTGTTAATTTAAGGTCATTAAGATCATTTATTGTTCTTCCAAATGTATATTCTCCTCTAAAAGATTCTATGTTATCAGGTTTATTTAACCATACATTAAAACATTCTATTGATCCGCCTGCATAAAATGTTATATATCTATACATGTTTTTATTATTAATTCTTCCTACCAATGAAGCACTATAATAAAAAACTATTAATCCAATAATACCTAGTAACAATAATTGCCCTATACGCTTTAGCGGGAATACTTTTTTCCAATCATTGCTCATACTCCAAAAAATTATTGCCATTACTATAATTGATACTCCCAGATTTAGTATAGATCCTCTATTCGACTCAATTATTCTTTGTGTTATATATAGAGTAGGAAAAATACAGTATATTATATTTTCTTTTATTTTTAATTTTATGTCTTTTTTTCTGGTAAATAAATTATTAAAAAAAATAAATACTGCTACATAAGCTGCGGATACTATGGGTTTCATAAGTAATGTTAAATACCTTGGTAATCTTGTTATAGGTTTATATGATGTCACATCTTTAAAAATTGTTAATGCTTCTGAAAATGAATTGTATTTACCGTATTCGCTTGCTATAGATAAAACATTTTTATATAACAATAATAAAACTAATATTTCATATACAATTATTGATATTAGAAATTTTTTATTAATCTTTATATCTTTAATTTGTATCTTGTTTTTAATTTTTTTATTTTTAGATCTATTTTTAAAATAATTATATATTATGTAATTAATTATAATGAATTCTAATGTACCTAAAAAAAATACAAGAAATGTATTAAATTGTAGTTTTACACCCCATTCTTTGACATTTAAACATGTACATAGTGTACTTAAAAAGTAAGTGCAACAAAATATTATTGAAGGAGTTGTAATTTCTTTTTCGAACAGATAATAGCATATTATAAGTGCTATTAAAAAAAACAATGTTAATATATATATCATTTTATCACCTATTTTTCAAAAAAAGTTTGTATTTTTCTTGCTTCAGTTTTTATATCAAAATTACTATTGGCTAGCAGTTTATTATTGGATTTTCTTTTATATCTTTCTTTACTTTTATTAATTATTTGAGAGGCCCAATATTTATCACTTTCTTCTAACGAAATCAAATTAACTCTATCTTTATTAATTATTACTTTTTCATCTATTTTGTTTTTAGAAGCGTATATTAATAAATCTGCTGCTTGTGCCTCTATCATTACTAGTGGTAATCCCTCAAATAATGATGGAAATAATAAGACATCTGCTGCTTGCATCACATCATTTACATCTTTTCTTATTCCCAAAAATTTTACTTTTTTTTCAATCTTAAATATTTTAACTAAATCTGTTAATTTTTTTCTATCAGGGCCGTCTCCTATTAATAATAATATTGATTCTTTGTTTTCTTTTAGGATTTCATTAAATATTTTTATTACAAACTCTTGATTTTTCTGAAAGTGTAATCTTCCTATATTAGTTATAACTAATTTATCTTCTAAATCTAATTTTTTTCTTATTTTTTTTCTTTTATTATCATCAAATTGATATTTTTTTGTATCTATTGCATTATACACAATTTTATATTTATTTGAATTAATAATCTTTTTATTATAGAACCATTTACTAGCCTCATCTGAACATGTCCAATAATCTGTTGCATATTTAGATATTATTAACCTGTTAAATCTATGCAATATTCCTCTTAAAAATGAGTCCATATTTTGTGAGTTATGTGCATGTATTATTCTTTTTTTTATGTTATATTTTTTTGCGTATTTTAAATAATCAATATTAGCTAAACTACATACATTTACCCATATAGCATCGTACTCTTTAGAATGTTTTCTAAAAAATGAATCTAACTCATGGTAAAATTTATTTCTATTTTTACTTCTTGCTGTTACTTTATATATTTTTCCTCCTAGTTTTTCTATTTCATCAGAATAGGCAACTATTTCAGTATTACACAAAAAGTCGAATTGAATCTTATTCCTATCTATATTTCTATAGTAGTTCATTATTACAGATTCTACTCCACCAGGATTTTCAGTCATCCCAAATACAAGCACTTTTTTCATATTACTATCCTACTTTCTAAACTGTTTTTGTCTAATAATACATATTAATGACATTAAAAAGTAAAGTTTATATTTAAGAGTAAATAAACTTATTTTTCTGCTAGCTGATAATCCATTATAATTGCTATTATTTATTGCTTCTTTAAATAAATCGATTTTGACTGTTTCAACTAATAATTTTCTACCTTTATTAGGATTATCAGGATGGTAACAATAATTCACGCATATAAGTAATACATGATATGCAATATAATTATACAAGTTTTGAATTACGTTTTCTGATTTATAGTTTTTTCTTATATATTCACTCATATAAATCATTGATTTTAGATAATTATTGCAATATTCATTGTTATACTTTCTTACTACTGAATTTGTATTAAAATAATAGTTATATAAAGGCTTATTATATATAACTATTTTTTCTATATTCTTGCATAATTGTATATTAAATAATGCATCTTCCCCTACTACCAACTTTTCCTCAAAACGTAGGCTTGATATTTTTTCCTTTTTAATTAATTTCATATGTACAAAACCATAACCGTTTTGTACATTTAATAATTTATTTACATATTCTTTAGAGTCAATTACTATTTCTTCTAGATTTCCATTAATAATCTCTTTTTTATTCTCATATACTCTATAATATCCACATGTTACATAATCTACTTTATATTTATTTATTATAAATAGCATTTCTTGTATAAAGTTTTTTTCTAACCAATCGTCGGAATCGACAAATGTTATATATTCTCCTACTGCCTTTTCCATTCCTTTATTTCTTGCTGATCCTACTCCACCATTTTCCTTATGAATAACTTTTATTCTTTTATCTTTTTTAGCATATTCATCACAAATTTTAGGACAATTATCTGGAGATTCGTCATCTACAAGTATGATTTCAAGGTTTTTGTATGTTTGATTTATTACACTATCTACACATTTTTCAAGATATTTTTCTACTTTATATACTGGTATTATTACTGAAATTAGTGGCTCATTAGAAACTTTTTTCATACTTCTTACCGAAAAACTTAGCTTTTAAGAAACTAGTTCCTTTCTTCCACCAATTAATATTATCCATATCCATGAATTTAACTTCTTGATATTTTAAATTATTTGTATTTATATATACATCTAATAATAATTCAGATACTCTACCATAGAATCTTTTATGGAAATCTGTATAGTTAGATGTATCTACTCTTTTTTCTAATTCAAATAAAATATCAAATAGCCATGAACAATATCCATCTAATACTTCTTTTTTCATTATAAACATATTAAACATATGTGCTGATTTTCTTTTATGTAATCTATCAAACTCTTTTAGATATTTAGGATATTTTTCTTCTAATATCTTTCTTGTTTCATCAAGTGGTTCTATATACATAGTATGTTTATAATGATTATATAGGTTCTCTATATAATAATTTCTTTTACTAGGTAATGTTATATCTGTTTTATTAAATAACTTATCTGCTTGTTTTAAAGTTAGGACTTGTTCAAACTTTTTGTTTTGATCTTTAGTTTTAACCTTATTTAGAGTTAAATGTCTTCTATAATGAACTAATCCTATATAATCTGCATCTAAGTTCTTCCATGCCCAATATAGACCTGTTAACTCGCAAAAAAAAGGATTCTTTTCACTTATATTCTTTTTTGTATCATCTTTTGTATAGCCTAAGTCTTGTTTTCCCTTAGCTCCTACATGTAGTGGTAAATAAAGCTTATCCTTTGGCATTTTATATTCTTTATGTGTTGCCACAATTACTTTAATGTTTTTCATACTTCACTTCTCCATATATAAATTATACTACATAATTAGATATTTTCAAAGCTTTTATAGTGTAAATAAAAGACTGGATATCAACCAGTCTTATGATATTGTCACTTCTTTATTAGGTACATGTACTTCTATATAAGTTCTTCCATCACTTACATTTATTTCTGTACCATCATTATATGTATATTTTGTTTTAGAATCTCTAGACTCTTTATACCATTTAATTGGTACTGCTTGTCCATTTGTTATATAGTATCCTGTTCCTTCTCCTGTATCATATAAATCCCAATATATATTATTTGGTGTCATTTCATATCCGTTTAGTCTTGTTACAATAATATTTTTAGTTGTAAACTCTTCTTTAGTTCCATAATCTGTTGTTACTACATCATTTACTACTCTATTATACATTTTTGTTTCACTATTATATTTAAATACAGTTACTACACTTCCATATGGAATTACTACTGTATCGGCTGTCATTACATCTTCTCTTTTAGATAAATCTACATCTCCTACATCATAATTAAGTAATTTCCATGAATCACTTTCCATTGAATAACCTTTATCATTTACTGCGAAGTCTTTTAAATTTCCATATGTTGTATATACAGTATGTTCTCTAGCTAAGTTTTCAGGGTTTTCTCTCCAGAATGGTTTATCTTGTACTATACCTTGAATATAATCAATTGTATTTGTCTTTAATTCTTTTTCTGCATATATACTCCATCCATAACTTGCGAATATTGCATTATGTTCTTTAGAAAAGTCTATAAAGTTATGTCTAGCACTTCTTACAGTACCTATTACTGTATCATCACTTGCATCTTTAAATACTGCTAATAATCTAGATGTAGATCCTTCTGTAGGTAATTCATATACAATATAAGCACTATTTAGACCTCTTTGTACTTTTACTGCTACTGGAGTATTATTTATAGATACTGTTATTGGTCTTGTTTTACTATTTAAATCTACAATATCTACTTTCTCTTTTACTTCTTCTACTTCTTCTTTCTTTTCTTTCTTTGTGGGCTTATCTTCTACTTTGTTATTACCTAGTACTAAGAATAATACTATTCCTATAATTACTACTAATAATACTATACCGATAATAATTACTTTTTTATTTAATTTTTTCTTTTCCATAACAACTCTCCTCTATAGTTAAATCATATCACATTTATTCAAACAAAAAAGAGCTTTATTTTGCTCCTGCTCTTGTAAAGACTACTTTTATTGTTCTAAATATACATAATATATCTAATTTAAATCCTTGATGTTTAACATAATAATATTCTAAATCTAATCTTTTTTTATAAGATGTTGCACTTCTACCATTAGCAGCCCACCATCCAGTTATTCCTGGTTTAACACTTTCATATATAGCATGATCTCCATTATGACTATCTAATTCACCTGGTACTAATGGTCTAGGTCCAATTAATGATATTTGTCCTATAAACATATTAAAGAATTGTGGCATCTCATCTAATGATGTTTTTCTAAGTATTTTACCTATCTTTGTAATTCTTGGATCATCATTTAATTTCTGATTAGCTTCCCATTCTTTTTTATATTTAGGATTTTTAAGTAATTTCTTTAATTCTTCTTCAGCATCCGGAATCATAGTTCTAAACTTATACATTCTAAATACTACTCCATCTTTTCCTACTCTATTTTGATAATAGAATATAGAATGAAAATCTCCTGTTAATATATAACAAATTTTAACTATTATTGCTATTGGCAATATTAGTACTATACCAATAATAGATATTGCAAAATCAAATAATCTTTTTATAAATAAGTAGATTACTCTTCTTATTTTTAATATTAATTCAATATCCATTACTGATGCTTTTACTTCATTATTATTCATTTTATACAACACCTTACATTTTCTATCTTATTAATACTCTAGTAATATAGTATCACTATTTTATAATTATTTCAAATTTTTGAGTTATTGTTAACATTTTACTAATTAAAAAGGCAATTTTCATCGCCTTTTTAATTATATAATATTTTTTTCTATTTTTCTAGTATTTTTATATTCTGTATTAATACTTATAGAATCCTTCTCCTGAAGATTTTCCTATTTTTCCTTCATCTATATACTTATTTAATATTTCTAACATTCCATCATAATTATATGGTAACATCATTTTCTTTAATAATGGATCAAATATATTTGGAACTTTTTGATATTGTTCTACTATATTTTTGGCAGTTATTAA
>OCVV011213654.1_pt1 | contig 14139 bp, 15 predicted proteins | sample 1539721 | NCBI WGS metagenome assembly OCVV01 (sample SAMN02144230, study PRJEB22623) | gut metagenome | biome: sheep rumen | host: Ovis aries | place: New Zealand
GCGAGCCCGGCGAGACCGTGAAGCTCTACGACCGCCGCAACTGCTTCTTCTCCCATGATGTTGTGCAGGACAATGACGCGCTGTTCTACGGCTTCGTGGATGTGAAGAACCGTTATCTGCGCTATGTGGGCAAGCCCAATCCCAATCTCTGGTCGGCCAGGCCCCCGGCTTCCCTCACGGATGCGTCCTACTCCCTGCAGGACTATCTGGACTGCCTGTTTGCCGCCCAGGGCGTGCAGCCGGTGTCGGATCCGGAGGAGGCGGAGCTGATCCTGACGATGGAGAAGGGCCGCGGCGAGAAGGATCTCAGCCTGGTGGAGCAGAATTTCTTTCTGGAATGGTGAAAACAAAGCAAAAACGTCACGATTTTTCAGTCGTGACGTTTTTCATTTTTTTGTATAGGATCAGGCCGCGCGGAAAAAGACGCTTGTGATGTTGTAGAGATCGACGATCCAGTTGCTGAAATTGTGGAGCTTGCCGGGCTTGTCCACAAAGACGGCGTTGTCCCCGGCGCTCAGATCCTCCCCCTCCCGAAAGCGCTCGGGGCAGGCGTCGAGAATGAGACGGTAGGCGGCCAGATGCTCATCGTGCAGGCTGTCGCCCGTGCCGCTCCCGTTGTACCAGTACAGCACCGGCCATTCTGCATAGTCCCCGTTGAGCTTTTCGGCCACCCGGGCGGCGATCCCGGTCTCCTGCAGGTCACAGCCGGAGAAGCTGCCGATGTAGCCCACGTAGGGCAGACAGTGCATCCAGATGGCCTGAAAGCCGGTGAAGGAGCCCATGGAAAAGCCCGCAAAGGCCCGGTGGGCCCGGCTTGCGATCAGGTTTTCCTCGGTGGGGAAGCCCTCGGCCCAGGTGGCATATTTCGCCTCCACAAAGGGGAGAATGTCGTTGCGGAATTCATAGGCGAAGGTCTCCAGCCAGGCGTCGGTGCCCGGGGCGAACCAGTAGTGGTCTGCCTCAAACTGGTTGGTAAAGGTGGGCGTGACGACGATCATCTCCGGGCACTCGCCCGCGGCGATGCGCCGGTCCAGCAGGTTCACGGCCGTGCTGCCGTGCCAGGACTCATAGCGCGGCCCGCCCTCGGCATAGATCCCGGCGCCGAGCCAGTAGCCCGCGGTCTCGCCCCCGCCGTGCATCAGATAGAGGATGTCGTACTGCTTCTCCGGGTCATAGCCGAAGGGCGTGTAGACGTAGAGCGTGCCGATCAGCGGCTCGCCCCGGTTGCCGTCCAGGTCATAGCGCCAGGTGGCGTAGTGCTCTTCGGTCACGGTGCCGCCCTGCTCACAGGGGGCGGTGACGCCGTCGGGCAGATCACAGACGAAAAGCCTGCCTTCCGCTTCCTCCGCCGACGCCCTGCCGCATGGAAGACACAGGCAGAGCGCGAGGATCAGGAGCGGGAGAAGCGCTTTTCCGATTCGTTTCATGCGGCCTCTCCTTCCGCTTCGGCCAGGGGAGCTTCCTCCGCGCAGTAGCTGAGATTCACGCCGATCTGCTCAAGCTCCTCGTCCGCCTGGGTCTTTTCCGGGTCGAGAATGTTATACACCAGACTGATCTCCAGCGTATCCTCCGGCGCGAAGGGGAGGATGGAGAGCTCCGCGTGGGTGGAATCGCCGTCGGAAAAAACCAGGAGAGGAAGGACGTCGTTGGAACCCTGCAGATACTTGCTGATCTGGGCCGGCGGAACATAGTTGGTAACGACCAGAGTACCGCCCAGATCCTTCTCCCCGCTTCGGAACTTCATTTCCCGCAGGTATAGCCGCTCCCCGGAGTGGTTTTCCACCGTGAAGCAGACGCGGCAGAGGACGCCCCGGTATTCGACCCGCTCCAGCGTCAGAGTGACGCCCTGCCCGCTTGCGCTGATCTCGGGCGTTTCCACGCGCTGGACCGGCGCCGTCAGCTCATACGCCGTCTGATCGTTGGCCTCATAGCTGCACACGCGCATCACGGGATAGATTGTCGTGCGGTTGCCGATCTTTTCCCCCTCGATATATCCGCAGAGCAGCCCGTCCACTGCGAGCTGCTGTCTCTTGAGCGGCTCGTCGGAGAGCAGAACAAAAGTCTTTCCGCTCACGATATCTTGCACGGGACCGTACAGATAATCGCCCTTCAAGCGCTGTGCCTCCGGGATTTTGCAGACGATGCAAAAATGCTTTCCGAGGTTTTCCTCGTCCTGTTTCGTGACATAGGTGGAATCCTCCGCAGTGAGGTAAATACCGGTGTCAGTCACGTTTTTGTCGATCCAGAAGGAGTCGTCCTTCGTGAACCAGAAGCGGATGAGGCCGACGCAGAGAATGACAAGAAAAAGAACCCCGTATTTTAAGAGAACGTTCAAACAGCCCCCGTTCTCTTCATAATCGTTCATCATGACCCCTCCGTCCGATCCGGGCGCCACGGCCCTCTGTAAATGGCAGTTTATCACAGCGCGGGGAGACTTGTAAAGACCTGGCAGACCCGCGCTGCGGCGGAACGCAATACAGGCGGCAGTTTGCCGGAAGCGGAGAAAAAGCTCCGCCTCCGAAGAAAAAAATTGGGCAACATGATACGCGTTCTGCGTATTGAAAATACAAAAGACTTGTGGTAAAGTAAATAATGATTCTTCGTGCGCAGAATGCGCCTTCATATAAACGGGATCCTTCCCGGCCGCAGTGACAGGTGAGTCCGATGCGGCTATCATATTACAGGATAACGCCCGTCGCGGGCGGAGAAACGGTGTGCCAATGAAAAAAGCGATTGCTCTGTTTCTGGTGATCATGATTCTGGCAGGCGGACTGCTGTACATGCGCCGGATGGAACAGGAAGATAAAGCACGCATGCAGGCGCTGTATGCAACGGTGGAGCCGCTGCAGCGGGAGCGGGAGACGCTTCAGGCCCAGCGGGACAGTCTGGACACGGACTATGCGCTGCAGATGCGGGATGTTGGCACGGTGGAGCTGGTCTTCCGCGAGCTGAGCTCGAGTATTTTCACCGATGTGTATCCCCTGATGCGGGACCGCGGGATCGTGGGCGTGCTGGGGATCAGCACACAGCAGTATCCCGGCTTCCGTGACAAGCTGAAGGTGGAGCAGTACAGCCGCCTTCTGATGGACGGCTGGGGAAGCTGCTTCCTCTATGAAAAGGTGGGGGACTTCCAGGCCTGGTACCAGCAGATGACGGACTGGCTGGCGCGTGACGGGCTGCCCGTGCCGACGGCGATCTTTTTCCCCGACAATACCTATGACAGCAGCCTGGACGAGACGCTCGCGGCCTGCGGGATCCGCACGGTCATCGTCAGTGCTGAGGACGGCCATTCGGCTACGGTCACTCCGGTGGGAAGCGGTATCTGGCACACCGGCGCCATGCCGTGGAATTATACGGGCGTCAACGGCGATACCGAGCAGCTGGCCCGCACCAACGGGGCAAACCTGGTCTTTACGATCAGCTTCAAAAACCTTTGGGACGCCTATGAGGCGGATGCCTTCGGCAAGGTACTGGACAACTGGGTGAGCATGCTGGCCCCCGGCGATGCGCTGCAGGATGCGGCAGAGAATACGAATACCGCCGCCGCGGAACAGGAGCTGCAGAAGCCCATGCTGAAGGTGCTCAACTTCGAGCAGGCCTATGAGGCCCACAGCGAGGCGGAGAGCCGGAATGCGGCGCTGGCCCGTGAGCAGATGCAGAAAAAGCAGGACCTGGATACCCAGATCGCGGCGCTGGACGAGCAGATCCGCGGGATCTACGACGCCTGGGGCGGCCAGGGCAAAACCGGAGAATAACGGACACAGGCAGTGTTTTTGGAGTAGGGAATGAACGAGAAGACAAACGAAGAGGAGTACATCGACCTGCTGCAGATCGTGCAGATTTTGTGGAAGTACTCTGTGATCATCCTGATCGTGGGCATCCTGTTCGCGGGTATCCTGTTTTTCTACGCGCAGATGTTCGTCGCGCCGCAGTATGAGGCGAACGCGCTGTTTTACGTGAACAACAGCACCTTTTCGCTCTCGAGCGCGGTGCGCATCAGCACCGGCGAACTGAACGCGGCCTCCGACCTGGTGGATACCTACGTTGCGATCCTGCAGTCGCGCGCCAATATGGAGCTCGTGATCGAGGAGAGCGGCGTAAATTACACCTATGAGCAGCTGCGGCAGATGGTTTCGGCCAAGGCGGTGAACTCCACCGGCCTGTTCCAGGTGACGGTCCGCTCCCGCAATCCGGAGGAGGCGCGTGCGCTGGCCAACGTGATCGCGGTGATCCTGCCCGATAAGATTTCGGACATCGTGGCCAACAGCGCCGTCGAAGTCGTGGACTACGCGGTGACGCCGCATACCCGCGTCTCCCCCAACTATATGAAGTACGCGGCGGTGGGTCTGCTCATCGGCATCGCGCTCTCGAGCGCGGTGGTGCTGCTCATCAGCTATTTTGACGATGTGATCCACGATGAGGATTACCTGCAGCAGCATTACGACGCGCCTGTTCTGGCGACGATCCCGGATCTGCTGGCCAAGACCCCCAAGAAGTACGGTTATTACGGCACGACCTCCTATGCGGGCGCAAAGAAGGGGGGCGTGGAATAATGGCAGTGAAGAAAAAGGAAAAGGGAAAGCAGCGCCAGAAAACCCAGCAGCAGACCATGCTGTGCGACGGGCTGAGCTTTGCGGCCGCGGAGGCCTACAAGCTGCTGCGCACAAATCTGATGTTCTCCCTGCCGGATAAGCCCTGCCGGATCCTGGGCGTGACCAGCTCCGTGCGCGGCGAGGGCAAATCCACCACCTCCGTCAACCTGGCCTACACCTTTGCCCAGGCGGGCAAGCGGACGCTGCTGATCGATGCGGACATGCGCCTTCCCAGCGTGGCGAGCAAGCTGGAGATCGCGGGGACGCCGGGCCTGTCGAACATGCTGGCCGGCCTTGCGAGCGAGGGAGAAGCCATGCAGCGCTCCGCCTATTTCGACAACTGGTACATTCTCCCGGCGGGCGACATTCCGCCGAACCCGTCCGAGCTTCTGGGCTCGGAGCGGATGCACGCTTTGCTTGACCGCTATGCGGGGATCTTTGATTTCATCATCATCGACCTGCCGCCGGTGAACATCGTCGCCGACGCGCTGGTCATCTCCTCCTGGACGGACGGCCTGGTGGCGGTGGTCCGGCAGAACTACTCGGACCGCAAGGCGCTGAGCGCCTGCATGTACCAGATCCGGCAGCTGGGGGCAAAGTTCCTCGGCTTCGTGATGACCGACGCTGCCGTGGGCGAGTCGAGCTACAAGCGCTACGGCAAGTACGGCCATCGCTACGGCTATGATTACGGCTACGGCTACGGCGAGTCCTCCGGCAAAACGAAGGACGGGAAAGACCGGGCCTTTATGGATGCGACAGTGGAAACACACAGGGATGAGCCGGATTCCGCCGAAGACCTATGATCGATTTCCACAGCCACATTCTCCCCGGCATTGACGACGGCAGCAAGAACGTGGACATGAGCCTGCAGATGCTCAAAGCGCTGAAAACCCAGGGTGCCGGTGTGGTCTGCGCCACCTCCCATTTTTACGCGACCGAGCGCACGCCGGAGCGATTTCTCTTCCGGCGGCAGGAGGCCTATGAAAAACTGTGCGCTCAGCTTCCGGCGGATGCGCCGGAGATCCTGCTGGGCGCGGAGGTCCTGTATTTCCCCGGCATCAGCAGGATGGAGGCGCTGCCCTCCCTCTGCCTGGAGGGGACGAACCTGCTCCTGCTGGAGATGCCCTTTGAGCGCTGGAGCGACTACATGGTCCGGGAAGTGATGGACCTGGCGCGCAGCAGACGCTTTACGCTGCTGATGGCGCACATTGAGCGTTACTATGACGCGCAGGCGGTCTCGGTCTGGGACGATCTGCTGGACTGCGATGTGCTCATGCAGTCCAACGCGGACTTCTTCCTGGGCCTGCTGCGGCGGCGGAAGGCCCTCCGGCTCCTGTCTGAGGGACGGATCCACCTGCTCGGCAGCGACTGCCATAATATGGACAGCCGCGCTCCCCGCATGAAGGAGGCGCGCGCGGTGATCGAAAAGCAGCTGGGACGGGAAGTTTTGACAGAGATCGACGAGCTCGGGCGCAGGATCCTGCGCGAGGGTTCGTTCTGAGCCCGCTGTACCGGGACGCAGGTCCCGACGGATCGGAGCCGTTTTTCTCCGGGAAAGCGAGATGCTTTCCGCAACATTGGCGGTATCGGTCTTTTTCGGACCGATTACGCATAGATTGAATCCTTGTGAGGAAGGATGAAAGGAAGGATAGCCCATGAAGAAAGTTTTGGCATGCCTGCTCGCACTCGCGATCGTGGCCAGCCTCGGCGTCACCGCTTTTGCGGCTGAGGTTCCCAGTGTGCAGCCCGAAAAGCCGGTGCCCGTCGTGGTCCCCACGAAGACCGACAAGGCCGAGGAAGATGTTTCCGCCTGGATCATCATCACCGACTATGAGGACAAAGAGAAGCTGCCCAAGGCCGCTGAGGAACAGCTGGACCAGGCTTACGAGGCCCTGCAGGATGTCGCTGCTGTCGTTGACGGCAACGAGGATCTGAAGAAGCTTCTGGACGGCAAGGAAGTCGACTGCGAGTCCCTGTTCGACATCAGCATTGTCGAGGACAAGGTCGAGCTGCCTGTCGAAGTGAAGCTGGAGCTGGTCAACCCCGACCACTTTGCCGCTCTGCTGCATTTTGTCGATGGGGAAGCCACTCTGATCGAGACCGAGCTGAAGGACGAGAATCTCGTTCTCACGCTGGAAGAGACCGGTGCCTACGCCATTCTCTCCTTCGTTGAAGGCGAGTAATGAAACGCGCGCGTAACAGCCGCAAAACCAATCGGCCCACGCCCTTCATCATCTTACTTCTGATGGTGATTGGTGTGGGCCTGTTTGGTATCTGGTCCTGGCAGAAGCGGCAGGATGAACAGATGGCTGCGCAGGCTGCGGAACAGGCTGCGGCGGAGGAGGACTACCCCGGCAAGGCGGCAGCGCTGACCGTGGACGGGGAAGAGTACCGGCTGCGCGGCGATCTGGATACCTATCTGATCATCGGCCTGGACAAGGTCACGGAGACGCTGAGCGACCCCAGCTATTACACCAACAATCAGCAGGCGGATTTCCTGTTTCTGATGGTGGTGGACAAGACGGCGAAGACCTATTCCGCGATCCATCTCAACCGTGACGCCATGACGGAGATCCAGCGACTCGGCATGAGCGGCAAGCGGATCGGAACCTTCACCGGGCAGCTGGCCCTGGCCCACACCTTCGGCAGCGGCGGCAAAGACAGCTGCCGCAACACAGTGGCTGCGGTGTCCCGCTATCTGCTGGACGTGCCGGTGGAGCACTATTTTTCCCTGACCATGGACGCGATCCCCGTGATCAACGATCTGGTGGGCGGCGTCACGGTGCATATCGACGATGACTTTTCGGCCGTGGACCCCAGTCTGGAGCAGGGCAAGGACATCCTGCTGAAGGGAAAGCAGGCGCTGACCTTCGTGCGCACCCGCCACCATGTGGACGACGGGAGCAACCTGAGCCGCATGAACCGCCAGCGGATGTACCTCAACGGCCTCTACGAGCAGATGAGCCGACAGCTGCAGGAGAGCGACGGCTTTGCCGCAAAGCTGGCCGGCCGCATCGCGGATTTCAGCGTCTCGGATCTGACGACGACGGAGCTGTCCAATCTGGCCGAGCAGCTGAAGGATTACCGCTTTGTCGGCATCCGCACCATCGCGGGCGAGGCGGTGCTGGGTGAAACATACATGGAGTTTTACACCGATGAGGCCTCGCTTCAGAGCCTGGTGCTGGAGCTCTTTTTCACGAAGGCAAAGGGCTGACGTCCCGCCGGCCGCACCGGAGCCTTTGCGCTGCGGCAAGGCCGCGAAAACAATTCAAGAATTGCCTGTATGCAGTCTGAGCGCAGGATCCGTGCGGATCCTGCGTTCTTTTATGCGCGGATCGATCTATGTCAGGCCTGGCGCTCCCAGCCCTGCGGGTAGTCCGCAGGAGGCCACACATTGTTGTCGATTGTGGAGCGGTACACGGGGCCGTCCGTGTCGGGATAATGCACCAGATCGCCTGTGTTGTAAGCGTCCTGCGCCCCCGTGGGCTGCCGCCAGACGGGGATTTCACCCGGCCTTGCCACCTCGGTGAACAGCGCGGGAACAGTCGGCGGCTCCCAGCCCTCCTGCGAGGTGTGTGCCTGCACGCAGCGATAGAGCTTCTCGCCGTAGCGGATGCGCTGGTCAGCTTCGTATGCGATGCCAGCGCCCCACACCGGGAACAGCTCGACCGCCTCCAGCGCGTCCTCATCCGGGAGACTTGCGGAGGCCTTGTGCAGCATCTCGCGCAGTTTATAAGCGTGTTCTCTTGTCATTCCGCACCTCCGAAGATGATGTCGTAGGCTTCCGCTCCGTCAATGTCGTCGGGCAGAGGCGTGAGCGTCCATGTCTGCACGATGGCGTCGGCGGTTTCTTCCCAGCCCGATTCGTAGTAGTAGCCCTCCGGTGCTTCGGGCGCGTCCGTGAAGGTCACGGGCTTATACCCGGCGGCAAGATACATCCCGGCTGACGGGTTATACACGATCACGCCGTCTCCCGGCAGTTTTTTCGGCGCGATGTTCAAAGCGCCCTCAATCAGTTTTGCGTACATGGTCTGCCCTCCCTTAGATGTAACGAACGTCGTTGATGTACAGATAGACGTCATACTCTTGACGCGTTTTTGCTGTGCCGCTAAGCACATATACGCTCATCTGTGTAATTTCGTGATCTGCGTCCATCGTGATTGCGAATGTCTGAACACCTACTGCGGTTACAGTGCCGACATTCACATTGCCATCTGCCCAGATGAGCCGCATCCTGAAATCGCCTGTCGTTTTGACGGTGCAGTCTACTGTCATGGTAACGACATCGCCCGCATGGAGGGTAAAAGGCGGTTCGCTCCAGTTGCCGATGTTGTAAGTCCAGTTTGCATTACCGTATCGTTTATACAGCTTCACATGGTTTCCGTCGCTGACTACAACATCGCCCATGCTGCCAGAGGCGGGCGGCTTAAAGGAGCCGTTGGTCAGGCTGTAAAGCGGCTTGTCGCCAGCCTCCACCGCTGCCATCATGGCTCTGCGCCGCATCAGGTCGCCCATGATACCACCGCCCCGCAGTTGTTCAGCACATCAATTTCATAGCGCTTGCCTGCCTCGACCGTGAAGCTGTCCGGCATCGTGACCGTGTTCGGCATGGTCAGCGTCGGAGCCGTGCTGCCGCTCAGGAAATCGAAATGATACTGCGCAAGATCGCCGCTTGCGGGCGCGTTGAGCGTGACGGTCAGATCGGTCAAAGCACCCGTGAAGTGATAAATCTTCCCGGCATCCAGCGCCTGCGTGACCGCACCGGCCGTGCTGACCGTGATCTCGGTGACCTTGTCCGCCTTTGCCGAATCGCTGGGGTGCACGTGGTCCGCACGGGCATATTCCGCGGAGCTGCCGACTGCCGCCGTCCCGGCCATGACAGGTGCGGCGGAGGAAGGAGAGGGGAGGCGTACGGTGCTCCCGAACGACCAGACAGTAGAGCCGCCATCCTCCCAGTCCTCCCAATCGGCGCCGCTGCCGCTTCCGTCTGTCTCCTCACAGACGCAGACCGTGAAAGCCGTGCCGTTCCAGCCGCTGAACGTGAAAGAGGCGAGCGTGCCGTCTGTTTCGTCACGGAGGCGGTAGGACACCAGCGGATACAGCCTGCCGTCCAGGGCCAGGACTGGCGTCAGCTCCGAACGGACCGCTGCCTCCAGGCTGGAGGCGCTGGTCTTGTTGTACGCTGCGAAAAAGAGCGCCTTGTCCTGCTTTGCGCTGATCTCCTCCTGCAGCGCGGCGTAGACCTGATAGACGACCTTGCTCTGCACGGGGTTCGTGCTCCAGGTGGTGAGCGTGTCGTCAACGGTGACGGCGCTGCCGCTCCCGTCCGGCACGGTAAAGCTGTGGGTCCCTTCCCGGTCGGTGATGCTGACGGTGTGGCCGCCCTGGACGGCCTCCACGCTTACCGCGGGGGAAACACCGTCGAAGGCGCCGGCCGCAGCATCCTCTCTCACAGCCGCGGCGGCTGCCAGCGCCTGCTCGGCCAGCGCCTGGATCTGGTCGGCCCGGGCGGGCGTGGGCGCCTCCGGCTCCAGGCCGGAGGGAGCGTGGCTCTTCTTGATCTTTCCGAGGACAGCGATGTTGGTCCGGATCACGTCGCCGCTGGCGGCGGCGCCGTGAAAGCTGAGCGAGAGCATCCTGCCCTCCTCCTGCAGCAGCTCCCAGGGGATGACAAGGCTGTCCCCGCTTACGATCACGTCCCGTGTCAGCGTCCCGTTGGAAAAGACCGCGGTGGCGCTCAGCTCCCTCCAGTCGTCGGAGAGCCGGAGCGCCAGCGTCTCGCCCACGCTGCCCTGCACAAGCTGGCTCTGCTCGTCGAGCGTGAGCAGATTTTTTGATAGTTGAGCAATCATAGGATTCTCCTTTCTTGGTTCCGTTCAGCCGCATTCGGGCGGAGAATGCGCGAGATGTTCTGCAAAACAGAACAACGTGAACAGAAAAACGGCCACATCAGTGGCTTGAACAGCTATTATTATAGCACAAAATAGCCGAATAGTCAATATCAACCTGACAGGCAGGCTAAGAGAACATCCGCATCGAGCCTCTTCCCGTACATCTGCCGCGCGGGAACAGCCGCTGATTTCCGTGCCTGTTTTTCTGCTGCCGAATGCAGCATACGGGTTTACGCCAGCGCGTTTTTTGTGGTATACTGTTCCAAAAGAGAGAAAGAGGTGCCGAGTATGCCGATCGTGGTTTGCGGAAATGTGTTCCTGGATATCAAGGGCTTTCCCGACAGCAAGTACATCCCCGCCGGGCGCAACTCCGGCTGGGTGGAGTTCGTGCACGGCGGCGTGGGCCGCAACGTGGTGGAGGACATCGCCAACGTGGAGCTGCGCCCCCGCTTTGTCAGCATGGTGGACGATACCGCCCAGGGCGAGGACGTGATTCGCAAGCTCAACAATCACAAGGTGGACACCCGCTTTGTCTCCCGGGTGCCGGACGGCATGGGCATCTGGCTCGCCATCCACGACGCCGGGGGCGACATCGCCTCCTCCCTCTCCAAGCGCCCGAACATGGACGCCATGGTGGAGCTGCTGGAGGAGCACGGGGACGAGATCTTCGCCGACGCGGACAGCATCGTGGTGGAGATCGACATGGACCAGGAGCTCGTCAAGCAGGTTTTCCGCTATGCCCGAAAGTACGAAAAGCGCATTTACGCCGTGGTGGCCAACATGTCCATCGCCACCCAGCGGCGGGACTTTCTGCAGACGGTGGACTGCTTCGTCTGCAACGTGCAGGAGGCGGGCATCCTCTTCGCCGCGGAGTTTGAAGAGCTGACGCCGGAGGAGATGAGCCGGGAGCTGCGCGACCGGGTGGCCAGCGCGCGCATCCCCGCCATGGTGGTCACCATGGGCAGCCGGGGCGCGGTCTTCGCGTCCATGGAAGGGGAGTGCGGCGTGTGCCCGGCCCAGACCGTGTTGGTGCGGGATACCGCCGGCGCGGGGGACGCCTTCTTTGCCGGCGTGGCCATCGGCCTGACCTACGGGAAGAATCTGATGGAATCCTGCCAGATCGGCTCGCGCCTGGCGTCCTCGGTGATCACGGTGTCCGAGAATACCTGCCCCCGCTTCCTGCCCGAGGAGCTGGGCCTGGACGTTGTAATCAGTGAATCGTGATCAGTGGCCAGTGTTTAGAAAGACGGATTGCCGTGCATTGCGGCAATCCGTCTTTTTCATTTCTGACCACTGGCCACTGACCACTACGAAACCAGCACGGCGCTGGTCTGGCCGCCGAGTCGCAGCACGCCGTCCTCGAGACCGGCCTCTTCCACGCCGATGAAATCAGAGAGCGCATAGCCCTCCAGCCCCAGGGCCTTGAGATCCACGGAGGCGCTGTTCAGCGTGGTGTTGTGCAGCACGCAGACACGCTCCCCGTTCCACTCGGCCACAAAGCCGCCCAGCTTGCTGTCGGGCACGTCCACCGGTGTATAGTCGCCCCGGGCGATGGCCGGGTGCGCCGCGCGGATCGCCAGAAGCTTCTTGTAGTAGCTGTACAGGCTGTCGCCGTCCCCCTTCTGATCGGCCGCGGTGGTGTCGACCTGCTTGGATGGGTCATAGGACGTACCCTCCGGGTCGCGGACCGTGTCCCCGTCGCCCCAGAGCATGGCGAGACGGCGGTTGGCGTCGGTGTTTGAGCCGCCGCGGGAGCCGCGCATACCCAGCTCCTCCCCGTAGTAGATAAAGGGCGAGCCGCTGGAGAGCAGGTAGAGGTTGGCCGCCACCTTCATGCTGCCGCTGGCCACGGTCAGATAACCGGCCGCCCGGTCGGTGTCATGATTGGCGATGAAGGGGACCATCATCGCGTCTTCCCGGATGGCATGAATGCGGTCCAGATAGCCGTCCACATAGGAGCTGAGGGCGCTCACCCTGCCGTGCTGGGCCGTGGCGGCAATCAGGCCGTTCTGCTGGGAGAGCGTGAAGTTAAAGCAGTTCATGGCGCTGAAATACTCGTCGGTCACGCCGTCGGAATCCCAGACCTCGCCCACGGCGTAAATGTCCGGCTTGATGGCGCGGAGCTCGGCCATGTACCAGTCCCAGAAGTCGCCGCTGCGGCGGTTGTCGCCGAAGTAGACGTACTTGGCGGCGTCGAAGCGGAAGCCGTCGACGCCCATATCCAGATAGAACTTCGCCACCTTCAGCAGCTCCTGCCGGACCGCCTCGCTGTCAAAGTTCAGCTCCGGCATACTGTCGGAAAAGTTGCACTCGTACCAGTCGCCGGTGTTGGCCAGCTGCCGGTAGCCGCCGGGGGCCGAGCCGCCCTCGCTGGGCGTCACATAGCTGTAGAAATCGTAGAAATCGTCCCCGGTATTGCCGGTCTGATGGGCGATCTTGAACTTGGAAAACCAGACGCACTGGTCGCCGGTGTGGTTGATGGGCAGATCCAGGATCAGCCTGATGCCGCGCGCATGGCAGCCGTCAATCAGCGCCTGCAGATCCTCCAGCGTGCCGAAGCGCCGGTCCACGCTGTAGTAGTCCGACACATCGTATTTATGGTAGGACGGGGACTGGAAGATCGGCGTGAGCCAGATGCCCTCGACGCCGAGACTCAGCCCGGAGGCGGGGTCGCCGTCGTTGAGATAGTCCAGCCGGTTCAGCACGCCGCGCAGATCGCCGACGCCGTCCCCGTCCGAGTCGGAAAAGGAGCCGGTGAAGATCTCGTAGAAGACGCGGTAATTATCGTCCGGCACGGTCTCGGGCAGCGTCGGCAGCGGCAGGATCGCCTCGCCGTCGGCACTGATCGGGTATTTGCCGCTCCGGTCCCTGGCTGCACTCTCAGCCGCGGGCGCGGCGGCCTGCCCGCCGCAGCCTGTCAGCAGCAGGGCGAAGAGCAGAAGGACGGAAATCAGGGTGTAAAATCGGCGCATCGATATCCCTCCTGAAAGAAAATGAGGTATTTCTATAGAAATTGTAAACGCCCGGAAGAAACTTGTCAAGAACAGCCGTGCGCGGTATAATAAAGAAAAAACTGTAAGCCCGCCGCTTCCGGCGGCGAGTGGGGAAAACATGGAAAAGATGACGCCTTTGTACGGCCCGGAGGATCTCCGACGCCTGGAAAACAAGAGAAGAATCAGCACGGCCCTGTGCTGGCTCCTGGGCCTCGGGACGCTTGCCGCCTGCGTCACGCTCTGCGCGCTGACGAACGGGGGCAATGCCGGACGGATGGAGCTTGCCTGCATCCTGGTCTGGGTGATCGGCGGCTGGGTGGTGCTGTATCTGCGCCGCTTCGTGGTGCGGGAGACGCGCCTGGAGCTGCAGCACGCCGAAATGCTCAATTCCGGCGAGGCGAGCGCCGTGCACGGTCTCCTCACCGTGACGAAGGAGCGGCTGCGCATCGTGGGCAGCATCCGCATCACCATGGCGGAGCTGGAAAACGAAGCGGGAAAACGGCGGCTCAAGTTCTGTACGTCCCGGGAGAAGAAGCTGAAAAAAGCCGGGGAGGAGCTGACGCTGTACCTGGTCAACGGCTATATCGCGGGCTGGGCGAAACCGTCGGCGGCGGAAGACCCGGCAGCGCAGTCCGATCCGATCGAAGCATAAACAGAGCGATA
>OCVV010750432.1_pt1 | contig 14133 bp, 37 predicted proteins | sample 1539721 | NCBI WGS metagenome assembly OCVV01 (sample SAMN02144230, study PRJEB22623) | gut metagenome | biome: sheep rumen | host: Ovis aries | place: New Zealand
CTAGAATAAGAAACGTGCCTATACTGAATACCAGATTTACAGAACGTTTATGCTCAGTACTCCATTGAATTCCGGCTTGAAGAAAAAACCAGACTACAAGAATGAGTCCGGCAAAAAAGTAGTTCATGACTTTTCTCCTTAGTCTACCGCATAATCCATCGCGAGAGTCAGAGCGGTCGAGCTATCCATACCGAGTTTTCTCAGCTCTGCCAGGATTGCATCCCGTTGCTTTTTGTCTTTGTTGTGAAGTGCCTTTGCCAGCTTGTAAATATAATTTTCCAGTTCTCCCATAAGGCAGTAGTCTCCTTTTATTTATTATTTATCCACGACGATTGAAGTCTCCTCTCCAATCGTCAAAGAATTCCTGCATGAGTTTATTATACTTTTTGCTGCATTCGGGACAAAGTAGCTTGGAACTTCCAATGTCGTGGTTTGCTTCCGGATAAACGGTGTTCCAGCCTTCTGCCTCTTCGAATTTATCGAATCTGGTGAAGCCACCATCGGTCTCTCCTTCTCCGATTTTCTCGAAGAACGAAGTTGTTCCGCACCGATCGCAAATATAATATTTTCCAAGCTTAGTTGACATTTGTTTTCTCCTGTTCTCTATTATCGATTCTTCTTTTCCATAGCGCATCTACTGCATCTTTGGCCCAGAGTTTTTCTACTTTTTCCATAACAGCATCTGCTTTTTCTTTTTCTTCTTTACGTTTTAGATTTTTATACCAGTATCTATAACGTATTGTATCCGGAATTGAAAAATAAAATCTTATTCTATTGCTCGTATTGTAACATGTTTCGTCCCAATACGAATAAGAAAAACATCCTTCGTAAAAATCTACTTTTTCAGGCGCGTTTTCATATATAGTAAGAAATTTATCGAAAGAAATGCGCCGAGTGCTGTAGAGTTTAGACTCGTAATAAACTGAGAAAAACCATAGGATGCAGTATATAACGAGCGCACCGAGTGCTATAATTAATATAATATTAATCAGCATTTACTTTCTCCTGCTTCTCTTTTGACTCGATCATCCAGCCAAGATAAACCTGAGCTTTCTTCAGATCTTCGAGTCCGTTCTTTTCACGGAAGCGCCAGATATATTTCATGACGTTTCCTTTGCAATAGCCCTGGAATTCCTCGGGAGTCATGCTGGCTTCAATGGCCTTGATACACTCGATGCCGCCCTGGCAATAATGAGATGGATGCATAACAGTATCGGATTTGGTCGTTTCTTTCTCATTTTGTTTCTTAAACGTATCCAGCGAGGCATTATTACGCTTTAGTATGCGATATCTACACATAGTCTGCTCATTCTTTAGCAAATTATCGGCTTCGATGCATCTATGTCCATAATTGTTTTCGAAGATATCATTTCTGCAGACTGCATCATCGTCAAAAATACAAAAGTTCATCTCTCATTCCTCCAATCGCAAAATCCTTCGAACCACTCGTTATGAACGATCCCTAGAAATATCAGCCATTTCTTCCACCATGGGAACATCCAGGCCAGATTCTTCCACTCCAGCCACCTGTTCCAGCGATGAATTAGTTTCTTCATCGTCACATCCCTCCTTTTTTCGAATCTGCAAAATATAATCACGAAGGTCATAGTCAATAGACTTCGGATGGTAGATCGGGAATTGCTGTTTGCCCATATATTCCATATTGATATCCCATAGGCCGATAGCACCGTTGAACGCTCGAAGATCTTTTTCGTTATTGGTTTTAATATATCGATTAACAAGTCGTATTGCCCATTCTTCTTTCATACCAAGCCTTGGACAAAATATAGCAATGGGAATGTCTTTATATCTGCGATGAATCTTCAGCTTTTTAAACTCGACACGCACACCCTCATGCGTGCTTACCATTACTGTATAGCCTTGGCATGCTAAATCCATTGCCAGTTTGCAATATATTGATTGCCAATTCATAGGTGATATTTCTCGACCTTGCTTATCATGTGAAAAATAGCTGCTTTCCAGATCGATGCAGTTGTTCCATCCCGCAATTGAGCTCTTTCCTATTCCAGGATATCCGCAGATAATTAGTCCTTTTTTCATTAGTCCGCCCCACGATTGAAAGCATTTACTTGTTCCTTGAGCATATAAGTCATATTTCCTATTTCTTCAATAAGTTTCCTCTTTTTACTGATGTTGTCATGTGCATCAAAATTTATAACATGAGCTATTTTAAATCCGGTTATATGTCTTAATTCAATTTCGATATCCACATCGTACTGGTTAAATTTTAATCGATTGAAACTGATTTTTATTCCAGGATTTCTGGTTACGTACTCCATAAGCCAATCATCGAATGACATAAAATCGCTTAATTCATCATATTGCGGATACATCACAGCCCTCCTCGCTTTGATCTCTGGCCTCTATGATAAGCAACCTTCACGGGATCCTTTTTACGGTTTTCGACCTTATCGAAGTAATATAATACGCTTACATGTTGTCCGCACTCAGGGCAATCGACCATCTGCATTCCGTCGTCGGCTAGATGTACGTGTCTGTGATCAATGTAAATCGGGTACCCGCAGAAATGGCACTTAACAATATCATTCTCGTAAAGAGACTTCGTTAGATGCTGACCGCCTTCAACAATATCTCGAACGATTGGAAACTTTACATTGACTTTCTCTGTCATCATGCTTCTCCTTAAATAAATACTACTTCTCTTCGACGATTGGTATATGCATTGAACACGACGGTTTTTCCAGAGAGTTGACGCATGTAATCTTCACATGCTTCTTCAAATGATAAATAATCAAGCGACAAACCGAGCATCGGTTTTCCGTTTGATGATAACATTTCGAATGGGACAAAACCAACTATAGCATTAAGTTTTTCTTCATCGATTTCGATGTTTTCCATATTAATCCTCCTCCACTGGCGGTCTTTTATCTCTGAATTTATGCTTCCTGTTTTCTTCGCACCACGGGCAGCCTCTGTGATTCCTGCAGCTTGGATCAATCGCCTTTGATCCACGATACGGCTTCCGGTGCTCTTTCTTATGCTCTATGGCTTTGTCAAGAGACATTTGTTTGGCCTCCTTGAAAAAAAGAAGAGAAGCTGTTAAGCCTCTTCTTCGATCATTTGTTTATAATCTACAAGCACATCTCGTGCGTCTATACAGCAACCTCTGATATAACGAATTTTCCGTTCACGTAATAAGTTAATTTCTGGATCTTCGTCGCTAAAGACTTCACATATTATGTTGTATGCTTTTTCAAGATGATCATCGATCTCTTTAATTTTTCTAACTTTCTCTTCTTTTGTCATGATAATTACTCCTTTTTATAGTGTAAGGATTCTTATCCTCCATTATAGGAGCTGTTAAAATTGCGATTATTCCATATGAGCCTCTTCCCACTGCTTCTTAGCATCATTCACCATCTGGACGTTATCCTCGTGAAAATATCCACCGGCTTTTTCAATAGCAAAGATGATCTCTTCAATGGCCTCATCGGTGTTTCCTTCTCTCAGGAACCGCAGCGCATTATTAAGCAGATCGCATGAAGGATATTTTCCGAATAACGCATTTTTCTTCTTTACGTTCATTCCGATATACCTCTCAGGGCCTTTTCAAACTGCTCTTCGCCAATTCTTTCCTTAATCTTCCAGCAGTCGGAGCAAATATAAACGTTTCTCCATTTTCGCAGAGGTGATCTCTTACCGGCTCCGCAGCAGATACAGAAAACTCGCGCTTTGGTTCTCGGGTCTGTTTTCTTATATATGCCATCGAGCATTTTCTGAAACGATTCTTTGGCAAACTCACAAGTATAGCACGAATCAGAGTATGCCGTATTACACTCTCCGCAGGTTTCAAATGGACATACTGGTGCTTTTTCCGGATAATTAACTGTGATATGCTGTTCTACATACCGATGAAACATGTCATTTACGAAATCGTCACTGAGATTATGGGTATTAAAGTTTGTGCCAGCGTTCGCCATAAAGTACCGATCCCTCCTCATATTTGAGTTCTTCAATGGATCTGACCCTTGTTTCTTTACCATAGTGCTTCTTTAGCATATCGACCGCTCGATCTCTGTCATATGCGAAAATGTATCCGGCAGAAGCATGATACTCGTGATCTTTGAGAATTGCGAACATGGCAAAATATAATTTGAGATTCTGTACAGAATCAGGTTCTTCAACAAGCCTATTATCGGCAATTACAAAACCTTCCTGAAGCAATTTTTCCACTTCATCTGGAAACCGGTTATAACCTTCGCAATAAGTGTCATGAACAAGTCTTTTTATTATCTTATCGGGCTCTTTTTTAACCAGTTCGAATTCTACAATCATTTTTTACGTCCTTCCATCGATCGTTACGGTTGCAGAAGTAGGCAACTTCGAGAATTCATCATCCAGGAACTGTTCGAGTTCCATCTTGCACTGATCGCAGAACTTCAGCCCTCTGCGGTAAATAGTTCCGTTTTCATCTTTGCATGGCTTAGAAATCTCATACTTTCCAGCGCCGTAGGAGTCCTTCTTTACCTGAGTTCCGCACCGATCACAAAGCCAAATAGTCATGATTTGTTTCTCCTTTTCAAATATAAAATTAGAGGACCTGTAAGTTACAAGTCCTCTTTTGTTTAATTTTTGCGCATGAAGTATTTTTCGAATATACGATTAACAGATTCATTACTTAAGCCGCATAGATCAGCATAAGGTTGCAGATGTTTTCGTATATCTTCGCAATATTCTGAATATCCGTTCATTCCATATTCATAAAATGATGGACAATCTGGATCTTCTGTTGCCATACGATAACAGTTTTCTTCAAACTTATTTAGATATATGTGACGATTATCATTGCTTAAATCAGTCCAATCATAATCCATTTTTCTTCACCTCCATTATAGGAGGTGTAATTATTGCGAATTATTCCATCCAGCTGAGATCTTCAGGCTTCTTTTCTTCTTCAGCAGCCTTCGGAATATCAATGGCCTTTTCCTTCTTAGGTTTCTCGTGCTTTTCCGGCTGCTTGGCTCCGGACACAGGTTTTACTTCCGATTTCTTCTCGGGCTTCGGAGTATCTACCTTCTGTTTCGGCGGATCAATCTTATCAACATCCACGCCGTTGAGTCTGCCAATCAGATGCTTTAGACTCATGCCGAGACTTCTCGCAATCTGACTGTCCGATCTTCCCTGCCGTCTTTCTTCATATACGTATGCGTTAAATTCTTTATCGGTCATGATTTTATCCTCCTGCGAATATATTTTTCAAGTAGCAAGGGTCGTATAACCTACCTGCGCTTGTTCATTTACGTCTCGAGTATCCGTGCAGAAGAATACACCATTGTGCACTGCAAAAATATCACGAGCAATATACTCAGCGAGTGTTGACTTCATACCATTCAGATCGCCAAGATTATCATTGTAGTACTGAACAACCTTCTTCTGGAAGACAACGAACACGGCGTCAAAGCCCATCATGTTTTTGATTGTCCTGGTAGAAGAAAACAGTTCGTTTCCGTTGAGTGCATGACAATATTCGATGTTATAATTTTCTTCATTGTTTGCAGTCTTAAAGAACAGCTTGACATCTTTCATTACCTCATTTGCCGGAACAACTGTAATCAGTAGTTTAACCCCGCCAAAATCAACCTCGCTGTTTAGCAGATATGTAAGAGCTTCTGCCTTATGCTGGGTACGAACCAGAACCTTAATATGTTTTTCCTCTGTGTCGTAGAGAACCATCACATCCGGATCTTCCGCGAAGAAAGCTACCATCTCGTTGTAATATTCGTCCCAAGGGGCCACCAGATTAACTTTTGCCATTGTTGTTTTCTCCTTTTAAAATATAATTTTTATTCTTTTACTAAATAGCCAGCATGAATGGTATATGCTTTTCTATCATCGTCCATATCCATCCAAAGTAAATAGGCTCCGATAAATGAATTTTTGTAATATAACTCGGCACGTTGTACTATATCGAATGAGGTGCTAGTAGAAGGAAACTCCCATAATAGAAAATCATCCGGATGTTCCACAAGATCTTCAATCGAAAGTCCATTTTGTTCGAGGATTTTAACGATGATATCATCTATTATTTTGCCAGACGTTTTCTTAATATTATCTAATATTTGTTTGGTATAATCAATAAGTTCGTTCATTTACTTTTCTTCTCATATCAGCTCTGCATTATCGTCATCTTCATTCGGATGTGTATTTACGGCTTCCAAATAGTCCTCGTCAGTCCATTCGCCATTTTTCATATTCCAAACGGGACAATTTCCAGTAAGGCATTGATCATACGGACAATCAAGGCATACCGTATCACAAGCTTCATGAAGTGTCAGGGTGTACTCATCTTCGGTTGAAGTATTCGCAAGATCGGTAAGCTTGGAACTGACTTCTTTCAGATTATCCGAACAATGCTTAAACAGTTCATAGCTTTGAGAATATCTCTCTTCGCAACCTTTCCAGCATTCGAGAAGCTTTGTGTTCATATCGACAATTGAATCATACTGCCCTCGCATAATCTTGTAAGCATCGCAAATAGAATCGTAGCCAGAATTAATCGAATCGCATATTGCATTTTCGTTAGCAAACAATTTTTTCATAGCATTACTATGATTAGTAATCTGATCGCTGCATAAATCGAAAGCATGCTTGGACAACTCTTCCATATCCATAAGAGATTTCACCGCAGACAGCAGTTCATGGATGATCCAGAACATAATAAGTGTTAAACAAAGGTTCAAGAAAAGCAGAGAGATGATAATTACGGTTGTAATAGGCATAAATCTTTCTCCTTTACAAAATATAGTGTTATTTCCTTGTATCTTCGCCTCTGGCCTTTTTATCGAACCACTTTTCAATATCGCTCACGTTGGTTCCCTTCGGCCAGCCAAAGAATTCCTCCTTGATTCGCCCGGCAATGTCAGTCGGAACATCTTTAAGAAACTTTCGAACTTCATTGTAATTAGTCATTTTTGTCCTCCAACTTTTTATCTTTCGTCAACCATGATATCAATTCATCTTTACAAGCTTTGCAAAGCTCATATTGTTTAGTCTCACTTGGATTTATAACTCTTCGCTTAATATTTCCATCGCCTTGAACACCAGTTTGGAAGGGGCCAATATCAAGATGCACTAGACACATGTCTGATGGTAATTCACTATTTTTTATGTCAATTTTTAAATCAAGTCCATATTGAATTATTTTTCCACAGCGATCACAAATTCTCTGAAGCATTGTTATTCTCCTTTAAGAATTTTCGAATCTGTTCATGGTTTGTCATTTATTAGTACGTTCCCATCTCAACGCGATCAGGATGTCTCATATAAGAGTATTCTTGATATGTTGAAATATCATCGTCCTTTGGCTTTTTCTGTCTGGTTGCAGCTGTAGGCTTGGCCTGCTCTTCCGTCTTTGGAGCTTCCTTCATTGTGACAAACTCATATTGTGGAGCCTCGCCATCAAGCAAATATAACGCATATCGAAGACCATTACGAAAACCGACCATATACTCGTCTGTTCCATTTGATGATTCGATCGCGAACTCATTTTTTGAATATAAACTGATCGGGTCGATAATTGATTCGGCAGTCTTTTCATCAGTAATTTCCAACTTGATGTCAAGAGCTTTGAGTATTTTCAGTGCCGCTTTTGTAGATCCTTTGCGCTTTCCGGTCTCGAGACGGCACACGGTAGCTGCCGAAGTATCTGATAGTTTGGCAAGGTCTCTACATGAAAGCCCCTTACGAATACGTTCTGTGCGAATGATGCTTCCGATTTCTTCTACTGTCATGTTGTTTCCTCCAATCTCATCAATTTCGCAACTCCACCAGGATACTTCTCATCAAACCAATGCCAAATGTCCTCGCGGTCAGTTCCTTTCGGCCACCAGAGAAATGGCTCCTGAATGATTCCATCATCATCTACCGGAATATCACAAAGTTTATCCCAATATTTTTCAAGAATCTCTGAGGTTCTGAATACAACGCCATTAGGTTCAATCGCTTTTATTTCTGATTGCACAAATTCAGCCATTAAGTTTCCTCCATCATAATAAACTCAGTTTCGCGTATTTGCCTTATGCTTTATTTAATTCTCATTTTTACGATCGTCTCTGGTAGTTACCAGCTCTGTTCCACATTTCGGGCAATATAGAAAATCTTCATAGAATATCGCATAGATTCCTTTGCACTCCGGATTCGGACACACTCTGCGAATTTTGCAGTTATGCTTGAACTGTGTATGAAGATGATATTCCAGTTGCCGCATAAGACTGCAAGCTTCTTCAGTTGCAAGCCACGCTTCATCTGAGTCGTCTTTTGTAATAATGTGACCAGGACGACAGATAGAACGTATTGACAGACGAATATTAGTCATGCAACGGAAAAAATTATCTTCTGTAAAAGGAACTTTTATGTTTTCGTTTCTGTTTCCATTCTGGTCATAAATTCTTTCCCGTACATGCATCATAAAAGTTTCAGAGCTCATACTTGTTCCTCCATCGATCTGTAATAAAGCTCAAAGGTCGGCGATTTTATAATACCAAATAATACAAGAAGCTTATGATACCATGGATTGATGCATCGTTTTTGCCATTGATTCCATAGTTTTAATCTTTTCAAATTGCTCATTTGCTTTTCTCTAATTCTTTAAGATGGTCGCAGAACTTTTGAAATTCTGCCTTGCGTTCGGATAGTGTTTGAAAGTTCCATGTTGCTGGATAATCTATTCCTCCATCTTCCCCTTCTAAAAAATACCAATCCGGTTCTCCTCGAAAATAATTATTGGCAATTTCGATTTGACCTTCATATGTCTTACCTATAGCAAAATACTCAGAAAGGAGCTTAAACTCACTTTCATTGTGAATATAAGCTCCTTCAATTTTCCACTCTGGCTCACAGATAATAAGACTTTTCCTGACAAGTTTGTCTAATTCTATAAAACGATCAAAATGCGTCATCAATCGTCCTCCATCGTAATAATTCAAAGTCCTCGATATAATCTACGAATTGAACTATCAAGTTTGTGCTGTTTAAAACTATACTTATAATTATTGTCGCTACAAAATTCTTCGATTTTAAATGGAATTATGTAATGATACGTGTCTCTGGTGCAAAGAATTCTCATAGGTCCTCCATCTAAAAATCTAGAATCAGGTCCCAGATTCAATAATCCAAAATACTCTATAAATTTTGCAATAAGACCGTTATCATTATCGCCTTTAAATATATGAGGAACAAACACTATGTCGTTTCCATATTCAAGTTCAGCAAATGACACATTTTCTATTACCATTATTCCTCCATCGATCTGTAATAAAGCTCAAAGGTTGGCGATTTTATAATGTCAAATAGTACAAACAGCTTATGATACCATGGATTACTGCACCTTTTTCGCCATTGGTTCCATAGTTTTAATCTTCTCATGTTTACTCCATTGCACTTCCGATAATATAGCACATCTTCTTATACTTTGCTTTTCCTATTGAACGGCACTTCAATACGGATCCGTCTTCTAGTTTTCTTTTAATATTATCTTTAGTCAAATCTCCATGACACACGGTGATAAGCGCATCTATCATGCTCATGCTTAGGCCTTTTTTGCGCCAGTAGTTCAGAAAGCCGCTCCTGTCAACGAAGAAACCATTTTCGTATACTATATACGACATTAATAGTTTTCTTCCATCGTAATAAACTCCGAATATGGCATAGTCTTGATCCAGTCGCAATACTGATGCCATTCTGTGAGCTTGTGATCCTTCCTCTGCCGATACTGTGCTGCCAGAACTTCATAGTTCAGATCGATCATCCGTTTCTGGTTATAACTTGTCGGAAGAAGCCGGATCATTTGCCACCAGTATTTCTTATCCTTAGTTTTTAGGAATAAATCTCGAGCTTTATTAAGCATTTTTATTGTTGCTTTGAGAATATCAAGCGGATACTCTTCCATTTCTCCGTTGCCATCGTCACAATTTGTGAAAGGATAGATCCAACAATCTTCGTCGGCATTTTCGGAATTAAGAAAATCGCATTCGAGCAAATGCTCACACGAAAAATCCTCCAGCGTAAATTCCTTTGCCTGAATCTTATGCATAGTGCTGCAGGAGTTGCTGACAGTTCCGACTTTGTAAGTCTCGAACTCCTTCCACCAATAAAGAGGCGCCGTCACATCCATCTGGACATGAACCATGCGCCTCCATTTTGATTCCTCAGTTCCACCCTTGCAGAGATTCATGAGGAGCTTGTGATCGGCAGGACCAATAATATTTTCACCGTTTGTTCCATCATCGTAGTTAGCAATTGGATTAATCATATGACCAAGAATATCATAATATGTCGAGCCATGAAGAAATGCACTATCCGACTTCGCTCTGCTGTTCATTGGATTTCTACAACCAGCGATTGCCATTTTCCATCCAAATACTTCTGTGTTTTCAATTTTAATCATCTATATGCCTCCAATGAATATTTTGAGCAGCATCGCTTACGGTCGTTCTGTCAACGCCAAATTTTCTTGCTAATGCTGCGAAACCATAATTGCGATCATTCTTTTTATATACCTGGCGAATATAACGAACGTCGTCTTCTGTCAGTTTATGAATTGGATTACTTTCTCCACGCATTAGAGATTCTAGCCCATTAGAAAATGCGTGCTTTAAATTATCAGAACGTGTACACCATTCTAGATTTTCAACATGATTATCTGTTTTAATTCCGTTAATATGATTCACTTGTTCGAGATTATTTTCATTAGGGATAAAACATTCTGCGATTATTCTATGAATATCTCGATTCTTTTTGTTGATAATTGTATGCCGGTATCCGTCTCTGCCTATAGCGCCCTCCATCATATGTCCATGAAGGTTATAAATATTTCCAGATGGAAACGCGGCATAGTGATCTTCAACAATTTTCCCGTCCTCAAGATTGTCGCCATTAAGCTCGATGGCATGCTTAAATCTATTTATTCGGTAATCATTTACTGCGTTTTTAGCATCATCTTCATATTCATACGTGCCAAGATTTATACTTTTAGATTTCTCACTAACAAATGTTTCATATTTTTGATTTTCAGTTTGCCGATAGCTTTTTGCAGGAAGATTCTTTATTGCATCTTCTATTTCAGTCATTTCAATCCCCTTCTCAATTCAAGCGTTTTCCATACTTTCCTTCCGCTCTAAGAAGTTCCACATCTATTTCCATCTCAGGATTTCTGACATACATTCTTTCATCCGGCGCCATTTCTCTGGCTTTCATCAGAAGTTCTTTGCCGATGAAACCTTCCATTGTTTTGTCATCAAGGGTATAAAAAATAACAGGAGGAGTGCATACATTATCGTAAACAATAAACTCCTTCTTGCCAAAATTCATTTTGTCATGGTTGTATTCATCTTCAGTAATTACAAATGGTTTCATTGATTTTCTCCTCTTCAAATATAATCCTTACAGATTCGGCACTCTTCATCCCTTACATCTATCATTGCGACCATGCTCTCATGAAAAACTCTGCCATCACGAAAGTCATTCCATGTATAAGTATCCATGTAATAGTCTCCATCGAGTTTACAAGGATAACTTTTCACGAATTTCATTAGCTCGTCTTTGGTTACAATCTCCCAGTTCTTCATATTAATCTCCCTTCCAAAGCATGGGACTTCCATCGGGATTGAGCAGTACCGTAAAATTACCGGCATTATAGCCTCCGCAAGATATGGCATACATAACTTTAGTATCGCGATGGTATACAATTCGATATGCGTCCATTCCGCTTCCTTCGACGATAATAAACATCGAGACGGGTTTCTGCGGTTTCTCGTCTACTCGCTCAATTGGTGTTCCGCATCCAACAAGGAATAACGCAAATATCACGCAGAGTAGCGCACAAACGATTCGTTTAGTCATTTAAGTCTCCTCTCTTATTGCTTCTATCGACACCTTTATAACCGCCATGCTTTTCGACAAGCTGCTCAACGACATTTACCGGAACATAGCCATAAACTGTGTTGGTATAATCGTCGCCCTCAGCATATTCATTGATAAGTTCATCCTCTTCCGAAGGAAATCCAAGTTCGACAGATTCGTATGGCGTATAATGATCCGTTTCAAAATTCCTTGGAGTTTCACTCGATAACCAGTATTCACCATTAATAACCTGCCATCCATCCTCATTCTGCCACTGTGTATATCTTGGATGACAGTATGTGAATTCACTTGCTTGGACTGATACAGAAAACCCATCATTACAGGCAATTCTTGGACGAACTTTCTGAAATGCACGTGTTCCAGAAATCATATCAGAAATAATATCCAGATCGATTGTCTCTTTCAGCCAATAATTCAAATCAAAACTCATTTTTGTTCTCCTTTCAATCTTCAAATCCATATGTTTCTTTCATCGCTGCCAGAGTTTGCTTTAACGTTTCATATTCCTCGCGTTTTTGTTTAATTCGTTCATCGTCATATCTTTTTCGAATTGCATCGACTTGCTCCGCGTCTGTCGGATACCAGTCTTCTAACGAAATCGATTTCCAACGTATTGGGATTCAAATAATTCGAATAAGTATTTGGCTTTTTGCCAAGACGGTCTTTAAGAATATATCCAATTCCAATAAGAGCAATAGTCTTATACATTTCTATAATTGTTCTCCTTTCAAATATCACGATCTTCTTCCGCTTCCTGCTGCGCCAACATGTTTTTCTCGCTAACATCACAGTTTCCAGGATGCTCCAGAGTTCCGGCGCGAGCTCTGACTTCTTATTGTTCTGCACAAGCTCGCTAATCTGACCTCTGAGCATCAGATACTTTGTCTTCCAATAACTCTTGGCACTGTCAGTTCGGATATGCGGCATCGTGAGGTCAAATATCATACGATATTCCTCTTCCGTAAGACGGAAGCGCTTTTTGATTGTTCCGACGGTTTTTGCCGGATTCTTCAGAATATAATCCATGATCACGTTTATGGCTGTAATTTCATCGGGGTCAAGAACTGTCAAGCTCATATGGCGCCTCCTTAATCGATTATTAATTACTTTTCCTTCTTTTCGTCGACATCCGTTTCATCATCTCTACCCATCAGAAAATACAATCTTTCGAGAGTAAGCCCGAGCGATCCAGCAATGGCCCGATCGCCCATTCCTCTAAGATGCTGCTGATTTACAAATGCATTGAGTTCTTTGACTGTCATTTTATGTTCCTCCTAAAAATAATTAATGTTTTCTTCGTCCAGATTTATGCCATTCGCTAAGCCAGCATTCTTCAATCAAATACTCCGCGGTTTCCTGTCCGATTGTGAAACCTAGCGAATTCTTTGAATTCATTAGCGCATAGGTCTGCATCTTATTTGAAAATGCATCAAGCAGCTCTATCGGAGTCAGTTTGAATGGAAGATCGTTTGACTTATCGATGACGTTCAATATTTCCTTACATGCCCATTTAGCATACGAGTTATCAACAAACTTATCGCTGTTAACAAATGGATGCGTATACTCAAGTTTATCTAAATACTCCTGCGTAATATTCCTTAAGTCCTTAATCGTTACCATACTCTTCTCCTTTCCTTAAGTTTTAGGCATAAAAAAAAGGAACCCGGACTAACGTTTTGTCTTTGCTTGTTAGTTCGAGCTCCACCTCCCTATTAAAGAGGCTGTTTAATTTGCGAATCTCAAAAATATAACTCCCAGTCCTCTTTCTTCAAAGGCTTCATTCGTAACGCCCACATAATTTTTCTGAGTTCAAATATCGGATAGTCTTTTTCTGTTGCATGCGATATAAAAAACTCAGCGAAATTTGGAGAAGTGTAAATATCATTCGCAATCCATGAATCAACCGCATCCCAGGAGCATTCTTTTCGTTTGGTATCGAATTTTTTCTGAGTTACAATGATTCCGTGTCCTCGTTCCAAATATAACGTTCCACCACGATAAACTGGATGATCCAAATCAATCGGCTCTCCAAAAACTCGAACGCAAATATCAGGCTTTTGATAGTAATATTTCATGCCTGCGGGATTTCGAATCCGATTTTATTCATAGGTTTCTTTGCCGGCTCGGGCTGAATGCCAATATCTCCTTTCTTTTGACGCTTTTCGTTTTGATTACACTTCCGGATCTCTTCATGCAGGAATTCCAAGCCTTCGTGAATACCAAGACAAATGT
>OCVV012845992.1_pt1 | contig 14132 bp, 12 predicted proteins | sample 1539721 | NCBI WGS metagenome assembly OCVV01 (sample SAMN02144230, study PRJEB22623) | gut metagenome | biome: sheep rumen | host: Ovis aries | place: New Zealand
ACACGAATTATCATGAATGAGCCACGAACCTTCAGTTCGGCGTAGCCAATTATTCATAAATGATAATTCATGAGAAATTCGTGGTCATTCGTGGTCATTCATGTGAAAGAAAAAAACTCCGAAAACAGTCAACTGTCAACTCCCAAAATATCCGTTTGTCTCAGTATGTCAAAGAACGTCTTCTATGCCACCTATCCCATCTCTCTCCGCCGTTGCGGCTACAGTAGATAAATGGATAAATAGGTTAAAAAGCGAGGCAGGCGCGAACAAGGTCGCTGGTGCCCGGACTGTTCCAGCTCCATTCGACACCGCCATTTATGAAGAATACCTCGTCGGGGTTGTCACCAGAGAACACCGACGACGACCAGTAGTATTTTTTCTCCTGCAATTTACTGCTGTCGCCTCCAGCGGTGGCTAATGCAGTGTTCAGGCCGGTGTAGCTTCCTTCGTTGCCACCGTTGGTGCTAAGCATCTGCTTCCACTCGGTCTTGTTGGGCAGCTTCCATGAATAGTCGCCGATGGCAGTTTTGCCTTCGCATGTCGATTTAGCCGTAGCCCAATTCATAGAGCCTTCGTCGGCCAGGGCGATGGCCAGACTGCTGCCAGCGGTCGCGCTCTTGTAGGCCACCATGGCCACGGCGGTCACGCCCGAGGGCAGGTTGTCCTTGTCGGCTGCGGCGTATGCCTTGCCGTCGGTGCCTACAATCATGCCCACCGTAGATTCGGCGAGGGTGTAAGCGGTCGGGCCAGCAGGTGCCGCCGCCTTCTTCACGGCCTTGACGCTCTTCACCTTCTTCGTGCCGCTGTAGGTGATGGTGATGGCCTGTCCTTCCTCGGCGGGGTTGGGGCTGATGGTCCAGTTGTCGGCATCTTCGGTGCCTTCGGCCAGGGTCACGTTGTACTTGGTGGGGGCAGGACCAATGGTAAAGGTTATTGTAAATGAGTCGTTCCCAAAATCTGCCAAAAATCCTTCGAAAGACACACTTGATGCATTTCCAGTCCATGTCCTTCCGCTCCAGCCACTACCACTAAAACCCTCTGTGTACCCTCCTGTCAGTTCAATTTTGGTAAAGTTTCCAAGATCCGTCGTAAATGTACCACTATCAATTTGCCAATCTTCAAAATCGTTGCGATGAATAGAACTGCCACTTATAGTAACCCCATCGAGTGTGGTCATTCCATTATAGAATTTTCCACCGGTCTTACTCCATGTGACAGTTGTCTCCGTCGCCCATGCGCCCGATACTGCCACCAGCAGCAGGGCGAGAATAGATAATAGTTTTGCTTTCATAAACGTTCTGTTTTTTAATGGTTAAACTTATTGTTAATTGTAAATGTTTGTTTCCTTGGTGTCTGTCGCACTATGTATGCACACGCAGCAGCGGCCACGGAGAGTCACGGCTCTCCGCAGCAGATGCGTCGCCGATGCAGCCTGATGGCGGCATCGCAGCAGCATAGATTGACGATGAAGTCTAAAAAATGGGGGGGGTAAAAATTGCACCACCACTGATGCCCGCGGCCTCAGTGGTCCGGCCCACGGGTGTCGGGCAGAACGCGGCGGTGCGGGTGTATGTCAGGGGGTGATGGGGCATGGGGGTGGGGATTATTGTGGTTTGTCGGTCAGTATGCTGATGGTTTCGTCGAACTCGGCAAGGATTTCGTTCAGCCGTGGATTGGACTTCTGCACGATGAGGGCAGCGAAATTGCGCGTCTTGTCCTCCTGGACCTCGGCAGTCTGCATGACGAAGGCATCGCGGCCATTCTCCGTCCAAACCTTATAGGGGGCGAGGCGGTTGATGTATGCAAGGTCGAGGGGATTCATAGAGCCAATTGTCTGCGTTCTTCGCGGATTCTCTTGAACTCCTCGTCCGACTGCTTTATCCACTCCTGCTTCTTGCGGATGGACTCGCGGAAGGCGGCGATAATCTCGTCGCGCGTGCGGTTCTTGATTGCTACTGATACTATGGTTATGCGCATTAAAATGTTATAACAGGTACAAAGGTACAACTTTTTTCATATATATACAAACATTGTCTGCATTTTTTCACTCTTCACTTCTCGTTTTCCAGCAATCTGCACAGTTCCTTCATGCCCTCGCTGGCTCCCTTCATGATGTGGTGGATGCCGAGGGATGGGTCGTAGGGCACATCTTTGGGGTCGATGAGGTAGATTTTGCAGCCGGGGTGGGTGAAGTTGAGCAGTCCTGCAGCGGGATAGACGTTGAGCGAGGTGCCGATGACTACGAGGATGTCAGCCTTGCTCACCTCCTGGATGGCGGGTTCTATCATGGGCACGCTCTCGCCAAACCACACGATGTAGGGCCTCAGTTGGCTGCCGTCCTTCGCTTTGTCGCCCATGCGGATGATGGGGTTGTCTTCGGGCAGGGTGACGATGCAGTCGGGGTCGTTGGGGTTGCGTGTCGATGTGGCCTTCATCAGTTCGCCGTGCAGGTGGATGATGTGGTGAGAGCCGGCGCGTTCGTGCAGGTCATCTACATTCTGCGTGACGACCGTCACGTCGAACTTCTCCTCCATGCTTGCCACCAGCCGGTGGCCCTCATTGGGTGCCACGCTGCTCAGTTGCTGCCGACGCTCGTTGTAGAACTTCTGCACCAGTTCGGGGTCGCGCTCATAGCCCTGAATGCTGGCCACTGCCTCCACGGGATACTGCTCCCAGAGGCCGCCGCTGTCGCGGAAGGTGCTGATGCCGCTCTCGGCCGACATGCCTGCACCGGTGAGGAACACTAATTTTTTCATTGCTTTCTTGGTTATAACAGGTTGGTTGTCAATGGGGTTTCGTTGATTTTCAGTCCTTGCTGAGTTTGTAACACTCTCGGCGGCGTTGGTGTTACGTTTGTAACACTCCCACTGTAACACTTGTAACACCGCCACTGTTACAAGTGTAACACTGACGCTGTTACAAATGTAACGCTTGGCGCGTTTTCACTGTTACATTTTCGGTCGGGAGTTGGCGGCATGCGGTCAGTAGGCCACCTGACACTCGATGCCGAGTTGGCGCACTTGTTCGCCGATGGCATCGAGCACTTCGCGGGGTGCTTTCTTCAGGCCGTGGGCAGGGGTTTCGCGGGCGATGGTGTAAATCATCACCTCGCGCGGCTGTATTTCGGCCACGGCTTTCAGCCAGGGCTGCACAAATGCCTCGCCCGTGTTGTCGGCCGACTTGCCCATGTGTTCGCCGCCGAGGAACATCGTCTGGATGATGCACCGCTGTCCAAACTCTTTCAGTCGGGCAATGGTTTTCTCCACGTCGTAGGAGCCGTTGGGGCGGTCGATGAGGTTGATGTAGTCGGGCGAGATGGTGTCGAGTTTGCAGATGTTGTTGTCCACTCGGCAGAGGGCATCGAACACCTCCTGGCGGTGGATTTGGGTGGCATTGGTCAGCACACTCACCTTTGCCTTGGGGAAGTATTTGTCGCGCAGCGTGATGGTGGCGTCGATGATGTCGGGAAAATCGGGGTGGAGGGTCGGTTCACCATTGCCGGCAAAAGTCAGCACGTCGGGTGTGGGGCCTTCCTCCTTCATCTTGCGCAGTTGGTGCTGGAGGGCGCGAATCACCTCGTCTTTCTGAGGCATCCGCTCGTGGGGGACAAAGTCGCTGTTGAAGCCGCACTCGCAGTAGATGCAGTCGAAGGAGCAGCACTTGCCATCGGCTGGCAAGAGGTTGATGCCCAGCGAAGTGCCGAGCCGGCGACTACGCACGGGGCCGAAGATGGGACTTGGATAGATAACTGTCATCTTATTTACAATTTACAATTTATGATTTACCATTTGGCGATTTACGATTTGCTATGCGGCGAGTGTGGATGCGGTCATACATCAGGCTTGTTAGACTGAAGAAGAGCAGGGCGGTGAAGAAGCCGCAGATGGAGTCGATGAGGTAGTGGGCCTGGATATAGACGGTGGCGCAGCAGAGCAGCAGGTAGAGCGGCATCATGAGCCAGAAGAGCCACTTGTTCTTCGTCTGCCAAGCCAAGAGCATCGTCACCGTGCTCATGCCCACATGACTGCTGGGGAAGGCGGCGGTGGGACGTTCGCCCACCTCCTGTGCGCCCAGGACGAGTTGGCTGAAGATGCCTTTGATTTCAGGCATCAGCATCTCCGTGTGCGTCTGGAAGTAGTAGCCCACGGCAGGAAACACGCCTGTCTCGGCGGCTTCGGTGCCCACGGCCTTGAAGTAGTATTGAGGCCCTGCCACAGGCAGAAACTCGTAAATCACGTAGAAAAGGAAGAAGGAGGCGAGGAAGATGAACCCTGCACGGTCGGCCTCCCGATAGCGGCAGAGCAAGTAGAAGATGAGGGTGGCACCCATCATGTAGTAGTAGGCATAGTAGCCCATGTTGAAGGCTTCGCTCCAGAAGGTGCTGGTCACTATCTGGTTGAACACCAGTGCTGGCTGGCAGCCGAAGAGGGTCTGGTCTATCTGTGCAAATACGTGGTCGAGATAGGGCAGTTGGGAGCAGAAGTCGTAGGTCTCGGGATACCAGAAGATGAGGCCCAAGAGGGGAGGGAAGACGCGCACGATGCGCAGGGCACGGCAGGGATAGAGGCGATAAAGCCCATAGGCGGCAGCCATTGCTCCGAGCATGACGAATCGGGTGACGAGCATGCCCGTCGGGTCGGCCAGTCCCTGCCAGTAGTAGGCGATGAGGAGAGTGGTGAAGAGCATGTAAATCAGCGTGATGCTCTCCATGCTCCACAGCCCTTTTTCGTAGTCTTTTTTGAAGTAATCTTTCATAACCATTTATTGTCTTTATACCACTGCATGCACTCCTTCACGCCTCTCTCCAGCGGCCATTCAGGCTCGAAGCCGAGGTCGCGCCGGATGGGCGAGATGTCGCACTGCCAGTTGCGTTGGCACATGATTCTGTATTTGTCGCCATTCAGGGTGCTGGGCTTCCCGGTCAGGTGTGAGAACCACTCTGCCACACCCGAAATGACCCGCAGCAACCACAACGGAGCCTTGATGTGGAACACACCCTTCACGCCCAACTCCTTCTGAATGAGGTCGCTGAAGGCACGGCTGTCGTAGTTGTGGCCGTCGCTCACCAGATAGGTCTTTCCGTTGGCCACCTCATTCTTGCCGATGGCGGCAAAGATGGCACTGACGAGGTCGCGCACATAGACAAACGTGAGCACCTGCCGCTTATATCCCACGGCGAAATCCACGTGCTGCTTGATGCTCTTCGCCATCATGAAGTAGTCCTTCTCGCGCGGACCATACACGCCGGTGGGGCGGAAGAGGGTGTAGTGAAACCTCCCGTCGGTCTTGATGCGCTTCTCAGCCAGGAACTGCTCGCTCTTCACCTTGCTTTCGCCGTATGCCGTGTTGGGCCGTGGCGTGTCGTCGGCAGTCATGTCGTTGTAGGTGCCGTCGGCGTTCATCTCCTCGCCGATGGGACCCAGCACGCTCAGACTGCTCACATAGAGGAACTGCTCGGGCAGCATGTCCAGTTCGTCGAGCGTGTTGACGAGGTTGCGAGTGCAGTCGTAGTTGTGCAGAAAGAAGTCCTCGCGGTGCAGACACTTCGTCGCTCCTGCCGCATGGACGATGACATCCCAACGCCCCACCTTCTCCTTATATTTAGCCAGTTGGGTACGCAGTCGGTCGGCATCCGTCAGGTCGAGAAAAGCGAAGTGGAGTCTCTCCTGTTGCAGCCATCGGCGGCTCGAGTGCTCGCGCATGCCAGCCCATGTCTCCATGCCGCGCTTCAACCCCTCCTCGCAGAGGAAACTGCCGATGAAACCGCTGGCTCCTGTGATGAGAATCTTCATGCCCTTCTTTACCATTTGCTCTGCACAGTCAGGGTTGCCCCCTTCTGCATATAGGTATAGATGTCATATCCTCCCTTCTTCACTCTGCAGAGGGCGAGTGTGTCCCCCTGCACTTCGCTCACAGTGAGGGTGCCGATGGGTGTGGTGCCGCTGTAGTTGCCTTGAGATACAGGTGCATAGACGGTGAAAGTGTCACCCTTTCTGATTTCGTTGGCATGGCCGAGGTTGACATAAACCGACTTGGCTTTCTTCTTCTGCTGCTCTGCTATGGAGAGGATGCTGCCCTGTACCTCCATGCGAGGCGCGGAGGCAGGATAGAGCGAGGCGAGTTTCTGGCCGATGGTGCCCGTGATGGAACGCTGAACCGATTCCATCGGGTCGGTGGAGTACATGCTGCTATAATTGTCTTCGTCCAGGTCGGCGGTCCAGAGGATCTCGCCTGTGCGGTAGTTGACGAGTTCCACGTGCACCTTGGCATATGCAAACCATCGCTCCACAGGACGTGGGCCTCTCTGTTCGGACGTGGGTTTCTTGTACTGTTCGCCTCGTTGTGTGGCAATGATGTCGCCCTTCAGGATGAGCAGGGGAACATCGCTCGCCAGTGCTGTGCTGGTGAACTCTCCATCGACGAGCGTGACACGAGGCACACGGCTGACTGCCGTGCGGATGTTGGCTTGCAAGGCATCGGCATCGATGGGGTTGGTGTAAACCTCGTTGGGGACAAATATGCCAGAGCGACCCCCCATCCACATCCGTCCGTCCATGCGGTCTCTTCCGAACCCCACAGAAACGGTGCGGGGGGCGTAAGCCTCGACGATGACATAGACAGGCGAACTGTAGTCCTGTTTGCTGCTGGCCGATGGCACCACGTAGCGTTGGGTTTCGCCCGCCACGGTGACGTGTACAATCTTGTTGGTGCCGTCCATGTCGCTGCGCACATTAGCCTCGATGCCCTTGTCGGCCAATGCCTGCTCCATCACCTCGCACCATGCAGCGTCGCTTGTTGATACTTGTGCCCATGCCATCGTGGGCATCAGGAGGGTGAGGAAGGGAAGGACTTTCAATGTCCTTTTTCCGAAAGAGTTGAGAGATTTCTTTAACATAATACGAAAAGTTTTGACCATTGATGTCGCAAAGTTATGAAAAAGAAACAAAAGGATTGCTTTCTTGACGAAAAAAAGACGGATTTTTGTGCCTCGGTCTTTCTTTCCTGATAATTTTTTTCTATCTTTGCGACAAAATGAAAACAATATACTATGGGAAAAAAAGAGTCGGGGCTCGTGAAATCGAGCATCAATAAGAGAGAGATGAGAGAAGCGTTGGTGGCTTTTCTGAAGAAAAACCCGGGGCGGTCGCTCCAACTGAAGAACATCTTTAGTGAGATGGGGCTGACGAAAACCCCGCTGCGGATGCTTTGTGTGGATTTGCTGAACGAGATGCACGATGCAGGCGACATCGTGAAGAATCATGACGGGAACCTCATCTATCGGGGTTCGGCTCATGTGGTGGAGGGTGTGTTCAACCGCACTTCGGGAGGACGCAACTATGTCGATACCGACGATGGGCTGGGCATTGCCATCTATGACGAGGACACCCATCATGCGCTACCTGGCGACCGTGTGAAGGTGAGCATCCATGCGAAAAAATATGGTCACCACAAGTTGCATGGCGAAGTGATGGAAATCGTGAAACGCCGGGAGAAGCCCTTTGTGGGCACACTCGATGTGCAGCATAGTGTGGCGTTCCTGCTGATGTCGTCGAACATTCTGCAGAGCGACATCATCATCCCTGTGGAGAAGTTGAACGGAGCCAAAAACGGACAGAAAGTGGTGGTGAGAGTGACCAGTTGGCCCATGGAGAAGCGCAACCCCATCGGCGAGGTGGTCGATGTGTTGGGACAAGAAGGAGAGAACAACACCGAGATGCATGCCATCTTGGCCGAATTTGGTTTGCCTTACAAATATCCCGCGAAGGTGGAAGAGGCGGCCAACCAAATCGATGCGGGCATCACAGAGGCGGAACTGTCTCAGCGAGAAGATTTCCGCAACACCTTCACCGTCACCATCGACCCGCGCGATGCGAAAGACTTTGACGATGCCATTTCCATCAAGCAGTTGAAGAAGGGCCTCTGGGAGGTGGGTGTGCATATAGCCGATGTGAGCCACTATGTGCTGGAGGGGTCTGTCATCGACCAGGAGGCACAGCAACGTGCCACGTCTATCTATCTGGTTGACAGAACCATCCCGATGCTGCCCGAACATCTGTGTAACCAACTCTGTTCGCTCCGCCCGGACGAAGAAAAACTGACCTTCTCTGTCATCTTTGAGATGAACGACGAGGCCGAAGTGCTGTCGCATCGCATCAGGCACACCATCATCAAGAGTTGCCGCCGCTACACCTACGAAGAGGTGCAGTATCTGCTGGAACAAAACGGTGAAGCACGTGACAATGAGTTGATTAGGCAAGGATTGGCACAGCCCACTCAGCCCATTCCTGCACAGGAAGTGCTGCCCGACACCGACCTCAACGCTTTCCGCGACAAACTGGAACCGATTGACCCCACGAGGTTGCCGCTCACCCCTGTGCCTGCCGACCACAGGAAGGGGCAGTATGCCGACGAACTCATCACGCTCAACCGCATGGCGCACCTTCTGCGCGACCAACGATTTAAGAATGGGGCCATCAACTTTGACCGTGAGGAGCCGCGCTTCGAGATTGACGAGAAGGGAAAGCCTATCCGCGTGTATTTCAAGCATGCGAAGGATGCCAACAAACTGGTGGAGGAGTTCATGCTGTTGGCCAACCGCACGGTGGCGGAAAGCATCGGCATGGTGAAGAAAGGGGAGACACCGAAGACGTTGCCCTATCGGATTCACGACATGCCCGACATCAACAAACTCGACAACCTGGCGGCGATGGCTTCGCGCTTTGGTTTCCGCTTGCAGACTCAGGGAAAGAAGGCCGATGTGGCCAAAAGCCTGAATCGGCTGCTGGACGATGTGAAGGGAAACAGGGTGCAGAACCTGGTGGAGATGGCTTCACTTCGTGCGATGCAGAAAGCCGTCTATTCTACTTATAATATAGGCCACTATGGTCTTGCTTTCGACTACTACACCCACTTCACGTCGCCCATCCGCCGCTATCCCGACCTGATGGTGCATCGTCTGCTCACTCGCTACGAGCAGGGAGGAGCATCGGCCAGCCAAAAGAAGTATGAGGCTCTGTGCGAACACTCGTCGCAGATGGAGCAGTTGGCAGCCAGTGCCGAGCGGGCCAGCATCAAGTATAAGCAGGTGGAGTTTATGGCAGACAAAGTGGGGCAGGAATTTGATGCCCACATCAGCGGTGTGAACGAGTTTGGCGTGTATGCAGAGATTGACGAGAATCATTGCGAAGGCAACATCCCCGTTCGCAATCTGGGTGATGAGGCTTTCGATTTCGACGACAAAAACTTCTGCCTCGTGGGTCGTCAGACACATCACTGCTTCTCTTTGGGCGACCCCATCCGCATCATGGTGGTGCATGCTGACCTCTTCCACAAGCAGTTGGAGTATGAACTTGTCAGCCACGAATCATCGCTCTATCCAAACTCCAAGCCTGCCTTCTATGAGCCTGTGGCCCATGCCGAAAAAAGAGGTGCCAAGCACAAGGGCAAGGCACCTAAACGTGAACGTAAGAATGGAGGTCGGCAGAAGATGCGAAAGAGGTGAGCGATTGCCAATCCCTCCAACTGTTTGATTGTACGTGGAAAAAGGAGAGGGTTAGAACTTGAACTCGACGGCAAAGCGGATACCGTTCTTCTTCAACTTGTCGCCTCCGTAGATGTCGGGCATGTCGTTGTAACTGAGTCGGCGGACATACTGGATGGTGAGCACCTTGAAGATGTTGCTGATGCCGACTGAGAGTTCCATGTAGGGTTTGTTGCCCATCACGAAGGAGGTCTGATGGCCGTCGCGTGTGGGGAAGACAAAGAGGCTGTTGTCGCCGGTGCGGACGAAGGGGTTGTTCTTGTCGGAGAGGTGTCCGAAGAGCATCTTGAAGCCGATGTATTCGCGCAGTTTCATCTTCTTCAGCAAGGGAATGCGGTTGAGGATTTTTCCGTCGAAACTCCAGTTGATGAACAGCGAGGCGTAGCGGTCGTTGAGGAACTCCATGTTGCGTAGCATGTTGAACGACCAACTGTCGAACTGCACGAAGTAGGAGAGGTTCGACTGTGGAGTGAAGAGCATGGGGAAAGGTACCTTGTTCCACTGCACTCCGCCTTTCAGATATGCCTCGATGGAGCCGCATGCACCTGGCAGCCAGAATTTCTTGAAGATGGTGGCCTCGGTGATGTTGTAGTTATACTGACCGCCCATGAAACCATCCACGCCGATGGTGTGTTCGAGCGTGAAGATAGGAGCGTCCTTGTTGATGCGCAGACGTTGCTGCTTGCTGTTGATGAACGTTTCGCGCGGAGCATAGCGGAAGCCCAGTTTCACGTCAGTCGTCTTGATGTGCGGCACCACAGTGTAGGAACTGTGGTTGAAGTCACCGTTGCGCAGATAGACGAGTTTCCCCGTCGGCGTCAGTTTCGAGTGGTCGATGCTGGCAGTCCAGGTGATGTAGTTGTTGGTTTCGTAGTTCAGTTTCAGTTTCAGGTCGTTCACATACATCATCTGATCTACCTTGCTGGTCTTGAACGAACTGTACATGTTGTCCTTCGTCGTGCCAGAGAACTTATCGACGGGCGACATGTCGTCATACATGCACGTGGCCGTGATGCTGCGGCGTGGGAACTCATGCGCCATGTACTTCTTCTTGTTGAACGAATACTCCACTTCGGCCTTATATTTCCACTTCTTATCCTTTGCGCCGTAGGCACCATAGCCGCGCACGAAGAGGTGTGGCGAGAGGTTGCCGGTGGTTTGGAGCGAAGCCTGATAGCGCATGCCGTCAATGTCGTTGTGGGAGATGATGGCATTGAGGGGGATGAAGTCAATCTTGTTGGGCTTCTTGGTCAGTTCGATAGAGTTTTCCACCACAGCCGTCAGGAGGAACTTCCAGAAGCCGCCAAGGTCTTCGTTGATTTTATCCACCGACTTGCCCAGGTTGCTCTCCGTGTTGGTGAGCGGAATGGGACGTATGCTTGCCCAATAGGTAGAGTCCTTGAACTCGGCATCGGCCATCACGCGGTCAATCTGGGGCGACTTGAAGGCTTTCTTGTCCTCGATGGGGTCGAAGCGGTAGTTGCTGTACTGCGAGTAGCGTTGGCTCTGGAACTTGATGGCTCCGTAGAGACCTTTCAGTTCCACAATCATGTCATCCACTTTCAGCACACGCTCGCCGGTGGGCAGCGTCATGAACTCCTGAATCACCAGCAGGTTCTCCACAAAGTTCACGCCCGAATTGCGAGGAATGTTCAGCATCGCCTTCTTCACTTGGTTCTGGCTGTCGTCGGTGATGTAGAGATGGCCGGCGAAGCCAAAATCCTGCGTGTTGTTGGGCAGAAATGCTACGTCGATGCACCGCTCGTTATCCACCATGATGGTGTCCTGTATGAAGAAATGGTAGAAGGCGATGGCTTCGGAGGTGGAGATGGGACTGATGAAAGGATGCTGCAGCAGGCGGATGTTGTCCTTGTAGATATCCACATCGGTGAAGATGTCCTTCACGTAGGTGGTCAGCATCTCGCCCGACGAGAGCATCGACTGGAAGCCGTCGCTGCGTTTGGCATGCACAGTTGTCTTTGTCGCCTTGGGCTCTTTTCGGTAATTTTCTTCCGACTGCGTTTCTGTCACCATGATGGGGATAATCAACTTACCCGTCTCGGGACACACTTCGGCGATGGTGCTCTTCTCCACATCGTTGTAGGCAAACGTCTGTTTCTCATACTTGTCGAAATGGTAGAAGTCCTTCTCCTTGATGTCGCTCAGCCGTTTGTTGGCAATCACCTTGCGCATCAGTTCGACAGCAGGGTTGTTTTTACGCGAGTACTTGATTTTCCGCTTCTTCACCACCACCTCGTTGAGCATGATGTCATCCGAGTACATTTTTATGGTGCTGTGAATCTCTTTCTGAGCCTTGTTCACTGTCACCGTGACAGGTTTGTAGCCCAGATAAGTGATTTCCAACTTGTTGTGTTCGGGCATGATGGGGAGGACGAAGTTGCCGTCGATGTCGGTGGCCTTTCCCTCCGATGTGCCGACAATCTTCACCGATGCAAAGGGAATGGGTTCCCCATTGCTGCCATCAATCACTTGGCCGTAGAACTGAGCAAAAGAAACCAAAAAAGAAAAACTAAAAACGAAAAGCAAGAAAATCTTTTTCATTGGAAAAAACTTTATTTGAAGTGAAAAGTGAAGAATCTTAAGTGAAAAGTTAAAAGTTAAAAACTAAAAGTTTAAGTTACCTTACCCCCCTGATGGTACACACCCCAAATGGAGGATACTTTAACTTTTAGTTTTTAACTTTTAACTTTTCACTTAATTAGTCCTCAATCAGGCACACCCCGGTCATCTCCTTGGGCTGTTCCAGACCCATGATGTGGAGGATGGAGGGAGCCACGTCGGCCAGCACACCGTCCTTCACTTTGGCATTCTTGTTCTCCGTCACGTAGATGAACGGAACGGGGTTCAGAGAGTGTGCCGTGTTGGGAGTGCCGTCGGGGTTGAGGGCGTTGTCTGCATTACCGTGGTCGGCAATGATGATGGTCTCGTAGTCGTGAGCCTTGGCGGTCTCCACCACCTCGTTCACACACTGGTCAACAGCCACCACAGCCTTCTCGATGGCCTCATACACACCCGTGTGTCCCACCATGTCGCCGTTGGCGAAGTTCACCACAATCCAGTCATACTTGTCTGTCTTGATGGCCTCCACCAGTTTGTCCTTCACCTCGTAGGCCGACATCTCAGGCTTCAGGTCGTAGGTGGCCACCTTAGGCGAGTTCACCAGGATTCTGTCCTCGTTCTCGTAAGGCTCTTCGCGACCGCCATTGAAGAAGAAGGTCACGTGTGCATACTTCTCAGTCTCAGCCGTGTGCAACTGCTTCAGACCCTTCGATGCGATGTATTCGCCCAGCGTGTTCTCCACATTCTCCTTGGGGAAGAGGATGTGCACACCTGTGAAGGAAGCATCGTAGGGAGTCATGCAGTAGTACTGCAAGCCGGGGATGGTCTTCATGCCCTGCTCCTCCATGTCCTTCTGGGTCAGCACGATGGTGAGTTCCTTGGCGCGGTCGTTGCGGTAGTTGTAGAAGATGACCACATCGCCTTCCTTGATTCTGCCATCCACATTGCAGTTGATGAGTGGCTCCATGAACTCGTCGGTGTTCTTGTGCTCCTCGGTGTGAGAGTCGTAGCACGACTGCACACCTTCCACCATGTCAGCCACCTCGCGGCCCTTACCGTGCACGAGTTGGTCGTAAGCCACCTTGATGCGGTCCCAGCGCTTGTCGCGGTCCATGGCATAGAAACGGCCAATGATAGAGGCGATGGCACCTGTGCCCACCTCGTCGATGTGCTTCTGCAGGTCGGCAATGAAGCCCTTGCCCGATTTGGGGTCGGTGTCACGACCGTCCATGAAGCAGTGCACATAGCAGTTCTCGATGCCATACACCTTGGCGATGTCGATGAGTTTCAGGATGTGGCCGAACGAAGAGTGAACGCCGCCCGTCGAGGTCAAGCCCATGAGGTGAACGCTCTTGCCGTTCTCCTTTGCATAACTGTAGGCCGACTTGATTTCGGGGTTCTCCAAGATGCTGCCATCGGCACAGGCGCGGTTAATCTTCACCAAGTCCTGATACACGATGCGTCCGGCACCGATATTGAGGTGTCCCACCTCCGAGTTGCCCATCTGTCCGTCGGGCAGACCCACGTTCTCGCCCGATGCCTGCAACTGAGAGTGAGGATAGTTTTCATTCAGATAGTCCATGTAGGGTGTCGGAGTCTGATAAATCACGTCACCCTTACCCTTGTCACCGATTCCCCATCCGTCGAGAATCATCAAAAGTGCTTTCTTAGCCATTGTATTGTCTTATTTTTTAGTTATTTAGAGAGTTCTCTATTGGGTACAAAATTTTCCACGTTGCAAAGGTACGACAAAAAAATGAGGTTTGCGACACTTTCGGAAAGTTTAACGCACTTTTTGGGAAAAAATCTAAAATCCGCTTGCGTATGTGCTCAATCAAGAGTGGCGGTAACCTTGCGGACAACCATTAAGATTATTGTTAATTAACGTCAGTTCGATGAATTCCAACAAGAATAATTCATGATTGAAGTTTCGGATGCTTTCTTCAACAACGAATATTTCGAATATGACGAATTTATACAATGCACAATGCACCTAAGGTGCAACGAATAA
>OCVV011342985.1_pt1 | contig 14130 bp, 12 predicted proteins | sample 1539721 | NCBI WGS metagenome assembly OCVV01 (sample SAMN02144230, study PRJEB22623) | gut metagenome | biome: sheep rumen | host: Ovis aries | place: New Zealand
AGTACAACTATTACAAGTTATTTTGGTAAAAGAACTCACCCAATTACAGGCGAAGAACATACTCATACTGGTATAGATATAGCTGGTAAAAGAGGAGAAACAAATGTAATAGCTTCTGAAAAAGGTGAAGTTATATCAATTGTTAATACATGTACTGAAGGAGACTTAAAATGTGGAGGAGGATATGGTAATCATATTATCATTTCTCATAACGATGGATATTTCACATTATATGGTCACTTAGCTTCTGTTGATCCAGCAGTAAATGTTGGTGGAAGTGTTATGAAAGGACAAGTTATTGGTAAAGTTGGTTCAACTGGTAATTCAACTGGACCACACTTACACTTTGAAGTAAGAAAAGATACTAACTCATCATCACACGCAATTGATCCACTTACAATATTAAGTGTTTCACAACCTCGTCCAACTGGCTATAAAGGTGGAGACTTCTCAATGAGAAAAACTGCTTTATCAAAAGAAGAATTTGTTTCAGCATTAAAAAATTATTGTAATTCTGGTAAATGTAATGGAAGCAAGGGTCTACAATATTTTGCTGAAAGAGCAGAAACAATTTATGATTTGTCTACTCAAAATGGTTTGAATCCAGAATTTACTGTAGTACGTGCTATATCTGAAGGATTCTCTCCACATTTCACATGTAATAGTAGTTCAAATAACCATTGGGGTATTGGATGCTCTAATGGTGGAGGATGTGGAGCATGTTCAAAATATTCAAGTTTTGAAAATGGTATTGTAGGACTTTCAAATTTAGGAATTGTCAAAAAATATGATTCAGCTCTTGAAGTATTTACAAAAGGACATTATGCATATATTGGTGATAGATGGTTATCCCCAGGTAATTCTGCTGATGGTGGTTGTTATTATTTCCCACATATTAAAGAATACTATACCGATACAGCAAGACGAGCAGAAGTAGAAAGTGCTTGTTCTAGAAGTTGTAGTGGTTCGTCATGTTTAAAGACAAATGATGCAGACCAAGAAGCTTATGGATATTATCAAATACGTGGTATGACTAAAGCAAGATATAACATTTGGGGATTGTAGGTGATAGTATGGCTCAAGAAAAAATAACAAAAGAAGAGAAAAAAGTTTTAAGTATTTGGGCAAGCGTGGTAGTAGTATTAGTTGTAGTATTATTAATACTAAACCACTTTTTCCCAATTAAAACACTTATTAATTCTCTATATGGAAAAAATACTGAAATAATAAATAAATATACAATAATTGGAGACTATTCCAGATACTCAACCGTATCTGGAGCTCTTCAAAAGTATTATTCATTTGTTAATGCAAAAGATTATGATTCAGTAATTAAAATATTAAATGAAGAGTACGTTAAAGATAATAAAATTACAAAAGATAATATAGAAGATTTTATTTCATTCCCTGATGATAAATATGTAACATTTGACCCAAATATAATGTATAGAAAATCTCTTAAAGAAGGAGTTTATTCATATATTATGGATGGAGAAATAGAAGAAAGAGATACAGGGGACGTACTTGGAAAAACATACTATCAAGTTATACTTGATGGTAATACATTCTTGTTTAGTGTAAAACCTCTTACAGAAGAAGAATATGGAGGTCTTAAAAATGAATAAGAAAGTAGTTAAAGAATTTATTAAAGAAAATTTTATATGGTGTTTCTTGTTAGTATTCGTAATCTTTGGATTAGGTGGTGCAAAACTTTACAACTACATTAATAATAAAGTAGTTGATAGTAGAACATATGAAAAGCAAGATATAAATATTGAATATGAACCTAAGAATTACGAAGTTAATCAATATAAAGTTATTGAAAGAACAGATGAAGAATTAGCAGAATTCTATTATGATCAAATAAAGAAGATGTGGATTAATAATCCAGGTGAACTATATGATAGAATGACTGAAAAAGCTAAATCTTTAAATGGAACAAGAGAAGAATTTATTAAAAAGATATCTAAATATGTAACTTCCCAAACTCCATCATCAAAAGTAGCATTCTACAGAGTTGAAAATGGAAGTGTAGTTATATTAACAAATGAGAAGATGGAAATAATATTAGATACAAACGGAATTAATAATTATAAAATATCATTAATGGCTCAATCAACAAGATAAAAAGAAAGGAGATGGTATCATGAATCCAGGAGCAATAGCAAATGCAGCAGGATCTGCAGCCGGTAGTGCTGCAACAAACGCTGCAGGTAATGTCGCAAGTAATGCTGCAAGCAATGTTGCTAACAATGCAGGAAATATTGCAGGTAAAGCCGCCGCCACAAATGTTCCACAACAACCAAAAGTTGGTGCTACTGCACCAGAACCTGGTGCTTCTACTGGTACCGCTCCTAGTATTGATTCTGCTCCAGAAGGTGGTAACAGTACTCTTGATAAAGTAAAAGATGCTGCTGAAAAGACAGACCAATTATCTGGAGATGAAAACCAAAATGGTGTTCAAGCAGGTGAAGGTGAAGAAGGACCTAAACCTGGAGATAAAGTTGATACAGGTAAAAAGATTGGTGAAGATGGACAAGTCGAGGATTCATCTACAGCTAAATCAATAAAAGCAGCAGGAAGAGTTGTTGCAAGAGTATACGGTGGTGAAGCTGGAGGCCAAGCTGCTGATATGGTTGCTAAAAGTAAACTAGGAGATAAAGCGATAGGAGTTGTTTCTGACGTTGCTGATAAAGCACCAGGAGTTAAACAAGCAACAGAAGTGCTAGATAAAGCAGGTATTGCTGATGGTGTTAATGATGCACTTGATACTTATGAAAAAGCAAAAAGTGGAGATTTAAAAGGTGCAGCAGAATCTGCAAAGAAAACTAAAAAAGATTTAAAGAAAACAAAAAAATTCATGTTGCCTTTTATTATACTTGGTTCTCTACCAATTATAATACCAGCAATTGCAGTTATAGCAGTTGTTGCTGTCGCTGCTCAATCACTTAGTTTTGAATCTACTAAATCCACAGAAGATATATATCAAAATATGTATTATTATGAATGGCCTGAACATCCTGAAAATGAATCTGGTGAAGGTGGTGGAGGAGAATCAGGACCATCTTATGGTGGAGATTATGAAGGTGAAGCTGCAAAAGTACCAAAAAGTGAAAGAATGAAATGGTTATTCCCTGATGGAGTACCAACTACGGAATCAGAAATGCAAAAATATTTAAGTTCAATATCTGTTCCTATATGGACTGGATCTGGTACATCAACAATGAATTTAAGAATTCATTCAAAACTTGCTTCTACATATCAAAAGATATTTGAAGAAATGGCAGCAATAAAGTTCCCAGTTGATCCTAGATGTACAGGAGGATATAATTGGAGACCAATGTCAACAAATCCAAATAAACAATCTTACCATAGTTATGGATCAGTTGTAGACCTTAACTGGACTTATAATCCTTTAGTATATGGTACTGGTAATCCTTACTTAGGTATTTCTCCATATGCAATAACTCAAGATGTAGCTAACATTTGGAAAAAGTATGGATTCTATTGGGGTGGAGATTGGACTTCATACCAAGATTACATGCATTTTACTTATACAAATAATTAAAAGAAAGAGTGATTTATATGAATAATAAGAAAGTATATGTTATGGTTTTAATTCTTTCTTTTTTTGTTTTAGGAATATACTCAATTAATTCCTTAAATACGCCAACAACAAATATTAATATTAATGTTAAAACTTATTTTGATGAAAACTACTTACCAATTGAACAAGTATTTGATGAATATGAACATATAGATGATATACTAGTTGATAACAAATGGGATATTAGTTCAAGTGAATATATAAAGTTTGATCAATCTACAGCAAGAATATATAAATATGATGAAGAAGGAAAAGAAATTGGTAGATATTCATATAGTATTATAGAAACTCTAGGAATTAATAAGAGTACAACTGAAAAAACAGATTTATCAATACTTTATAAAATGACTATTAATAATCAACCACAAGATGTATATATGACAATAGTTACAGAAGATCCAAATACAAAAGTATTATCTTATTATCTAAAATGTGATTATTTTTCAAACAGTTCAGTAAAAATGGATAATACAACAATAAAAGTAGAACCATCTACTGTTGAAGAAGAAACAACTACTGTTACAAATGAAAAAGAAAAGAAAATAAATAGTATATATTTAATTGTAATTGGAGTATTTGCTATTATACTTTTAATTGCAATAATATTTGTTTTATTAAAGTTTGCAAGTGCAGCTAATAAGTATTAGTTGACACTCCAGTAAGCAGTAATGTTATTATCTAAGCATAAATTTATAGAAAAAAGAACGAAAGTATATTATACTATTCGGTGAAAGAAGGGTTATTATGAAGTTCAAGTTTAACGTCACAGCAAAAGATTTTACAACTTTTCTAATATTTAGTGCATTCTTACTTATTACCTGTTCTTTAGGTGTAGGTATTGTATTAACTCTACTAAGAGGAGAAGAACTTACTTTAAATCCATTTATTGGTTTTATGCCAAATAATATATTATTTACATTACTTATATTTTTTGTAGTTGAAATAGTAATATTCTCATCTGTTTCATCAAGTATATTTGAAAAGAGTGATTCTGCAGGATTCGGACTTTCATTTGGTGAAAAAGATTCAAAAGGATATTCTAGATGGTTAAAAGAAAAAGAAATGAAAAAACAATATAAAATTGTTGAAGTAGGTGTTCAAGATGCCGATGCTTCAGCAGCTGGTGTTGTTTTAATTAATAATGGGAAAAGAATGTGGGTAGATAATGGTGAATACCACACACTTGTAATCGGAGTTACTGGTTCAGGTAAAACATCTGCCGTTATTAATCCACTTATATATAGTTTAATTAAAGCTAAAGAATCTATGGTTCTAACAGACCCTAAAGGTGAACTTTATAGAACACATGCAAACCACTTAAAAGCACGTGGTTATAATGTTATAGTTTTAAACTTCCGTGAACCTGAAAAAGGTAATGCATGGAATCCATTAACACTTCCTTATACTTTATATAAAGAAGGAAATGTTGATAAAGCAGTAGAACTTGTAGATGACGTAGGTAAAAATATCGTTAAAGATGCTAAAGCAGATGATCCATTCTGGCAAGATTCTGCTGGTGACTACTTCTCAGGTTGTGCTCTTGGTCTAATTCAAGATGCAAAAGAAGAAGAAGTTAATATTAACTCGATTAATATTATGACAACAGTAGGTGAAGAAAAATTCGGTGCTGGATCTAACTATATTAAGGAATACTTTGGACTTAAAGGTGAAGATTCATCAGCATACGTATTTGCTTCAAATACAATTAACTCACCAACAGAAACAAAAGGTGGTATCCTTTCAACATTTAGACAAAAGATTCGTGTATTCGCATCACGTGAAAATTTATCTGAAATGCTTTCTCATAGTGACTTTAGTATGGCAGATATTGGTAAAAAACCAACTGCAGTATTTATAGTTATTCATGATGAAAAAACAACATACCATGCTCTTGCAACAATATTTATTAAACAATGTTACGAAACATTAATTGATGTTGCTCAAGCTAATGGTGGAGCTCTTCCTGTAAGAACAAACTTCTTACTAGATGAGTTCGCGAACATGCCAGCGTTAAAAGACGTTACAACAATGGTTACAGCAGCACGTTCAAGACATATTAGATTTACATTCATCATTCAAAACTTTGCCCAATTAAACGATGTTTATGGTAAAGATGATGCTGAAACAATTCGTTCTAACTGTGGTAACTTAATTTACTTACTTACAACAGAACTTGCAGCTCTTGAAGAAATATCTAAACTATGTGGTGAAGTTAAGAGTAAAAAGGATGATAAGAGTGAATCACATCCATTAATTACTGTTGCTGACTTACAAAAACTACAAATGAATGAAGTTATCGTTTTAAGAAACAGAGCTCATCCATTTAAAACTAAATTTACTCAAGCATTTAATATCGACTGGGGAGATGAAAAATATCCTGAAGCTGAATTTGTTACTAGAGAAAAACAACCAATTCAAATATTTGATATTAAAGAATTTGTAAAACTACGTATGAAGTCTAAAATGGGCGCTAATGGTGGAATGCCAGGTGGAGGACAAAAGAATCCATTTGGTGGGCTTCCTGGAAATCCATTTGCAGCACTTATGGGTGGTGGCCCTGGTTCATCTCCTATGGGTAATCCTATGGCCTCTTCTGCACCATCTTCAAGAGGAATATCTCCATTTGAAGAGATGATGAAGAGTAATCAAGGTGGAGCTCGTCCAGTTCCTCCAAGAAACGAAGGACCACAAAATAGATCAACTGGATTTAATATTGAAGAATTAATGAAGAAGATTGACGCAAAGATTGCTGAACTTGAAGCAGAAGAAGCAGCTGAAAATGAAGCAAATAAAGCTAAAGAAACAACTGATTCTAATAAATTTAATCCACTTATTGATGCATCCCCTGCTAAAGACTTAGAAACAAAACCTAAGAGTGATGTATCAAGTGATTTAGGAGAACCAGAAGAAAAAGCAACAACTACATCATCAATTGCATCATTTAGTGAAATGGTTAATAAAGCCATGCATAGTGAACCAAAATCATCACCAATGGTTACTAATCCAATTGATACTGAAACTAAGGCACCTGTGATGCCTACAGAACCAATTATTAATAAACCATTAGGTGGAATAGTTGATCCAACTAAACAAATGACTTATGAAATGTACAAGAATGACGCTAATACAAAAGAAATAAAGGTTGAACCTGTTCAACAACAAGAACAAGTACCTCCTCAAACTGTAAAGGAAACACCTAAAGTTGAGAAGGTTGAAGTTAAACCAAACCCTTATGATAACGTATCTGACGATCAATTCTTTGATGATTTCTTTGACGAAGAATAATTATTCTTCGTCTTTTTTATGATATAATTTTATTGGTGATGATATGAATGATCTTGGAAGTGAGTTAACAAGTTTTATTATGTCATTTGGTATATTAGGAGGGCTCTTAAATAATTTATTTATTATTATTGAAGCAGTTATACCTATGTTACCACTAAGTGCATTTGTTGCCATTAATATAATCATGTATGGGGGAGTAATGGCATTTTTCTTAAGCTGGATATTTACCATTCTAGGTGGATCTCTTATGTTTTGGATATGCCGTAACAAAATAAAGTCTTTTGTAGATAGAAAAATACAAGAAAATGCTAACTTTGATAAAGCACTTAAATTATCAAAACATATAGATAATATGAGTATATCAACACTTAGTGTTTTAATAGCTTGTCCTTTTACACCATCATTTGTAATAAATGTAGGTGGAGGACTATCTAACATGAGTTTTTTAAAATATATTATATCTATGATAATAGGTAAGTCCTGTATGATTTATTTTTTATGTTATATAGGAGATAATATAGTAGAAAGTATAAATAATCCAATGATACTAATTAGAATAATTATATTACTATTAATTGCTTATATAGTAAGTGTAATAGTTAATAATATAGTATCTAAGAAAATTAACAGAAAGAAGGAAAAATAATATGAATAATACATTACTAATTATAGTTTTAGTTATATCAGTACTTAGCTTAATTACTAATATAGTAATTATGTTTAAGAAAAATGATAACTCTGAAATAACTAAAGAACTAGGTGAATTTAGAAGAGAAATAACTAAAGAAATTGGAGATTTTAAGTATGATTTCTCAAGAAGTTTATCTAATGACTTTGATAAGATTAATGATAAGATTGAAAATAAACTTCTTAGTATAAGTGATCGTGTAAATGAAAGACTAGATAACTCTTTAGAGAAAACTAACAAGACATTTAGTAATATCTTAGAACGTTTAACTAAGATAGATGAAGCTCAAAAAAATATAGATTTATTATCTAAAGATATTATTAATTTACAAAGTGTACTTACTGACAAGAAGACACGTGGTACATTTGGTGAAATAAATTTAAATTATATTCTTACATCTATATTTGGCGAGAAAAAAGAAATATATGACTTACAACATAAGATGAGTAATGGTTATATTGCAGACTCAATACTATTTGCTCCAGAACCACTTGGTACAATTTGTATAGACTCTAAGTTTCCACTTGAAAACTATGAACGTATGTGTGATAGAAAACTAGATCAAGCATCTCGCGATACAGCATTTAAAGCATTCAAAGCAGATGTTAAAAAACATATTGATGCTATTAGTTCTAAATATATTATTCCAGGAGAAACTACTAATCAAGCAATCATGTTCTTACCTGCAGAAGCAGTATTTGCAGAACTAAATGCATATCATGAAGATTTATTAAAATATGCCTATAACAAGAATGTTTGGATATGTGGTCCAACAACACTTATGGCAACACTAACTACTATTCAAATGATTGTTAAGAATATTGAAAGAAATAAATATACTGAAGTAATACATAATGAACTTAATAAACTTGGTATTGAATTCAGACGTTATAAAGAACGTTGGGATAAACTTTCTAAGAGCATTGATTCAGTATCAAATGAAGTAAGAGATATCAACGTAACAACAGATAAGATTACTAAGAAGTTTGATTTAATTAGTAATGCGGATATTAAAGCACTAGACTATAAAGAAGAAGAGTAAATAAGACTATTCTTCTTTTCTTTGTCTATAAAAATGTACTTGAATATGTTATACTTAGTTAGGTAAGGTGATAAATAGAATGGAATTTATAGAATTAAAAAATGTCTTTAAAGTATATAAAAATGGTGTATCTGCCTTAGCTGACGTAAGTTTATCAATTAAGAAAGGTGAGTTTGTTTTCATCATTGGTCAATCTGGCTCAGGTAAATCCACTTTGTCTAAATTATTATATAGAGAAGAAAAACCAAATCGTGGTTCAGTATATGTAGGTGGAGTAAACGTTTCTAAACTTAGAAATAGTAATGTTTACAAATTAAGAAGAAAGATTGGAGTAGTATTCCAAGACTTTAAACTTCTACCTAAATTAACTGTATATGAAAATGTTGCTTATCCACTTGAAACATATGGTATGTCTAAAGGTGAAATAAGAACTAAAGTACTTGCAGCTCTAGATACAGTTGGATTAAAGGATAGACTTCACTCATTTCCAAATGAATTATCAGGTGGAGAACAACAAAGAGTTGGTCTTGCAAGAGCTATAGTAAACGAACCAAAACTAATAATATGTGATGAACCAACTGGAGACTTAGATCCAAAATTAAGTCGCGAAGTAATGGATTTCATTGAAAAAATTAATGTTGAACTTGGTTCTACAATTATCATGGCAACACATGATAAAGAAATAGTTAATAGAATGAAAAAAAGAGTAATATGTCTTCATGATGGAGTAGTAATCTCAGATAAAGAAAAAGGAGGTTATATCGAAGATGAGACTAATTAGAATATTTAATAAAAGTATAAAAGATGCTTTTAAAAGTACATTTAGAAACTTCTCTTTATCAATAGCTTCTATTTCATGTATTACTATTACACTTATAATTGTTGCACTTGCATTATTTGCAACTTATAACGTTAATAATATTACAAGAAAGATTGAAGGAGTACTAGAAATAATAGTATTCGTTGATAGAGATGCAAGTGATGATGAAATTGCTGAATTAAAACAAGAAATAAATACTATTAAGAACGTTGATGAATCTAAAACAGAATATCGTTCTAAAGAAGAACTTGCTGAAAAACTAAGAAGAGAAGATGAATCCTTTGCATCAATGCTTGATACACTTGATTCAAATCCACTTCAACCAACATTTGTTGTCCTTGTTAAAGACGTAACAAAGATAAGTGATACAGCAACTAAAATAAAAGGACTACATAGAGTAACTACAGTTAAATATGGAGAATCCTTAGTTAATAAGATGTTAAATGTATTTGGAATGTTAAGAAATGGCTTTGCAATAGCCGTAATTGCACTTATATTTGTAACAGCCTTCTTAGTAGGAAATACAATTAAGATAACAATATTCTCAAGAAGACAAGAAATTCAAATCATGAGACTTGTTGGTACAAGTAATACTGTTATTAAATTACCTTTCTTATTTGAAGGTTTAATCCTTGGAGTAATAGGTGGAGCCTTAGCTTCAATTATTTCTCTATTTGCATATTACTTCTTATATGACTTTACAAATGGAACACTATTTACTAGTCTTGCTCCACTTGTAAATCCATCAACAATTATTCTAGATACAACTTTAGTATTATTACTAATAGGTGGACTAGTTGGTATGTTTGGTTCACTATTATCTGCTAGAAAGTATTTGAAGATATAATGAAGAAACTAAGAAGTATTTTAATAGTATTTGTTATTATTCTTTGTATTATTATTCCTCTTGGTGCAGAAGCAAAATCAAACGCTAAAACACTAGCAGAATTAAGAAAAGAATTACAAGCACTTAAGAATAAAGAAGCAAGTAATAAAGCAACAAAGAATCAAACAAAATCTAATATCAATTCTGCTACTAACTCAATAACAAATAAGAAGTCAGAGATTGAAACAAATACTCAAACAATTAAGGATGCAACAGAAGAGTCCGAAAGACTTACTAAAGAAATAGCAGAGGGTAAGATAGAACTTGAAAAATTAGTTGCAGCCTATCAGTTAGCATCAGAAAATAATATATATCTTGAATATGTATTTAATTCTAAAGACTATGAAGACTTGGTATATAGAACAGCTTTATCTGAACAAGTAATGTCTTATGTTAATGATGAAATTGATTCATGGAATAATAAGATTGAATATAATAAAGAATTAAAAGTTGAACTTGCAAATAAATCTGCTCAACTAGAAGAAGATATTAACTCTTTATCATCATCTATTGAAGAATGGGGTAATACTCTAAAACAATTAGATGAAAAAGCTCTTTCAATTACTGATGAAATTAAGAGTACTCAAGAGTTAATAGATTATTATAAAAATATAGGTTGTGGTGAAAACGAGAACCTAGAATCATGTGTAGCTGTAAAAGGAGATACAATGTTTATTAGACCTTTATATAAAGGTACTGTAACATCTTACTATGGATATAGAATAAGTCCTATTACAGGTAAAGCACAATCATTCCATAATGGAACAGACATAGGTGGAAATTCAGAAGGAACACCAGTATATGCTGTTGCAAATGGTATGGTAGGAAAAATTATTAGAAAAGCTTCTTGTGGTGGTAACCAAGTATTCGTATATCATACAGTTAAAGGAGTTAAATATACAACTAACTACATGCATTTATTAACAATAAATGTATCAGTTGGTCAACAAGTTTCATCAGCAACACAAATAGGTACTGTTGGTGGTGGAAGAGGAACAAGTAGTTATGAAACATGTTCAACTGGTGCTCACTTACACTTAAGTTTAGCAACTGGTTGGTATGGTCAAACATATACATCATATTCTCAATATACATCTCATTTATTAGATGCTAGAAATTATATTAATATACCTAAAATGGGAGTATGGTTCTACGGTAGATATTAGGAGGTTTTTATGAAAGATAGAATATTAGGAGCAGCAATATTAGTAGTTTTATTACTACCAGCATTTTTTATAGGTGGTTGGTTAATGAAAGCAGTAATTTCTTTAATTGCTTGTGGTGCAATTTATGAGTTACTTAAAACTACAAATAAGAAAACTCCAATTATTATTTATATTCTAAGCATGATCTTAACTTTGATGATTATACTTAAAGATAGCATTAGCTGTATAAGTCCTGAAGTATTTTCACCAACTACTTTCTTAATGCTTTCAGTTCTTGTTTTGCTTATACCATGTATATTCTTAAGAGAAAAAGGATATGGAGCAAATGATGCCCTAAAAGCATTTGGAAGTGTATTATTTATTGGTGTTGCTTTATCATCAATATCAAAACTATATGACATTAATAAATATCAAGTATTATTTGTGGTATTAATTGCAGTTACTACAGATGTATTTGCTTTATTTGGAGGAATGCTTATTGGTAAAACTCCACTTACTAAGATTAGTCCTAAAAAGACAGTTGAAGGTAGTTGTGTAGGAACTATTATTTGCTTTATAGTATGTACTACTTACTATGTACTAGTAATTCATAGTTATAAATTAGGAGTAGCAATACCAATGGTAATAGCATTAAGTGTAGCTGGACAAATTGGAGATTTATTCTTTAGTTTAATTAAAAGAGAAAATAATATTAAAGATTATTCTCATCTTATTCCAGGACACGGAGGTATTCTTGATAGATTTGATAGTTTAATATTTATCTCTTTAGTTTATTCATTAATAATTAACATCATTTAGGAGGGTTTAAATGGCAACAAGAAAAAAGATGACAAAAGTTTCAAAAGAATTAGATAAAAAAATTGCTAAAGATATAAAAGAAGGAAATGGCTATAAAGGTTTAGATTTAAAGGAAGAAAAACCAAAAGAGAAAAAGGCCAAAGAAGAAAATGATGAAGTAACTTTTAAAAGCATTATAGAGTTAATTGTCATTGTTATAGCAGTAATAGTTATTTTAATCTTCTTCCCTCATACAGTAATATGGAATATAATAGTTCTTCTACTTATGTTAAGTCTTTTAATTACAGTTCACGAATTTGGACACTTTATAGTTGCTAAACTATTTGGTGTTCATGTATATGAATTTGCAATTGGAATGGGACCTAAAGTATTAAGTTTTAAAAGAAAAAATGATCCAACTGTTTATTCTCTAAGAGCACTTCCTATTGGAGGATTTAATCAATTAGCTGGTGAAGTAGGAGAAGATGATGATAGTCTTCCTAAAGATAAATTCATGTGTAATAAACCTAAATGGCAAAGAGTATTAATTCTTTGTGCAGGTGTTACAATGAACTTCCTTTTAGCACTTATCTTCTTATTCATGTTATCTTGCATTTGGGGTTCAGCAGAACAAAGAAGTATAGTTGCAGGAATTATTCCTGAAAGTGGTGCTGAGGTAGCTGGTATTACTAAAGGGGATAAAATTCTTAAACTAAATGGTCATGATGCATCTTCAGTTGATGCTCTAAACATTGCAGGATTACTTAAAAATAAAAATGACTATAATACTTATATAGTTGAACATAAAGATGGAAAAAGAGAAACTTATAAAGTAGATATGTATGAGTTTGTAATATCAAATGATACAGGTTCAATTGTTGATAAGATAACAAAGGAAAACACTAAAGAAAACATTTTAAAAAATGCTTCTCTAAAAGAAGAAGATGTTACTGTATCTAAACTAGCTGGTCTTCAATTTGATAATACTCCTCATAAAGGATTTATTCATTCTCTTAAATATGCAGGAGTTAAGTTTGTTAATACAGTTAAAATAATGATTACTATCATAGTAAACTTAATAACTGGTAACTTAGGAATGGATGCTTTATCCGGACCAGTTGGTATGTATACTGTAATAGATCAAGCAACTAACATAGGTTCTAAGTCATATGCATTCTATAATATGATTTACCTAACTGCTTATATATCTATTAACCTTGGAGTAATGAATATACTTCCATTCCCAGCATTTGATGGAGGTCAATTACTATTTGTAATATATGAAGCAATTACTCGTAAGAAAGGAAATGCTAATGTAGAAGGACTTATAAATCTAATTGGATTTGTGCTTATCTTCTCACTTATGATTTATATAACATTTAAGGATGTATTAAAATTAATAGGATAATTTTTACATCCTTTTTTCTTTGCACTTATTTTATTAAAATATATCTTATAGTATAATATTTAATAGAATAGGTGTGATATAAAATGGATATAGTTTATATTCTATTAGGCGTTATTTTCGTTTTATTACTTGTTCTTTTATTTGTTGTTCTAATAAGAATTAATAATAAAAAAATTAAAGGAGAACTTGAGTATATAAGTGAGAATTATGATATATCTCAATTTAAAAATGATGCTCTTACAACAGATTCTCCTGATATATATAATTACAAATTAACCGCAGTTATGAAAGCCCAACAAAATAAAATTGCTGAACTTCAAAACCAAATAAATAAGCTTCAACAAAATGTAGAAAAAAGTGCTGAAGAGTTAGAAGCAGAAAGAGCAAAGGTAAGAGAAGCAGTAGAAAAAAATAATGCACCTGTTGTTAATATTCCTCTTCCTGAAATGAA
>OCVV011275846.1_pt1 | contig 14129 bp, 13 predicted proteins | sample 1539721 | NCBI WGS metagenome assembly OCVV01 (sample SAMN02144230, study PRJEB22623) | gut metagenome | biome: sheep rumen | host: Ovis aries | place: New Zealand
GGGTCTGTCATCGTCGTCGAGAATGCCTTCCACTATCGTCAGGAGATTCCTCTCGAGATGGGCGACAACGTCTTTGGCCGTTTCGTTCATGGCACAAACATCAACAAGCCCATCGAGACTGTCGATCCAAGCGTTGACACGCGGCATTGCATCATTCGCGTACAGCGAGGCAAGGACGGTCAACTGCAGTACATCCTTCGTGATGCTCCATCAGGCACAGGCACCTTCTACATGAACGAGATACTTCGTGACCAAGATCGCATCCGCTTGCAAGACGGTTCTGTCATCACGATTGGTGCTACGACACTCATCCTTAAGCTTCAAGACGAATGATACGCTTCCTTGCTGCAGACCTCGATGGTACTTTGCTTACCACAAGCAAAACCATAACTCCTTATACTCAAAGGGTTCTTGTTGAGGCTCAGCAGCAGGGGTTAACCGTCATTCTTGCCAGCGGTCGTCCGCTTTATAGCATTCTTCCCTTTGCCGAACAGCTCGAATTGCAGAAGCATCGCGGCTTCATCATATCCTTCAACGGCAGCCTCGTTTGGGATTGTGCCAAAGGGAAAGCCCTCAACGAGCAAGTCATTCCGCTCAGCATCATTCCTCAGCTTGTTGCAGCCGTAGGTGAGGACTTCCACATTCATGGCTACAAAGGCAACAGCATCGTCATTCAGGGCAAGCCCGACGAAAAGTCGTTGTACATAGCTCGCGCCAACAAGATGCCTTTGCTCGAGACGGATAACTTCATCGAGACCATCACGGAACCGCAGCACAAATGCCTCGTCACGGGTGCTCCTCGCAAGCTCTGGCACTTGGAGCGGAGGCTTCAGAAGCAGTTCGAGGCAAGCTTCAGCATCTGCCGAAGCGAGAGTTTCTTGCTTGAGATAATGCCAAAAGGCATCGACAAAGCCGATGCTCTTAGCCAACTTCTCAAAGCGTTAAACGGCAAGCCAAAAGAGTTGCTCTGTTGCGGCGATGGCTTCAACGACCTCGGTATGATGCGCTTGGCAGGCATTTCCTGTGCTACACGTAATGCTAAGCGACCCGTCAAGCAGGCAGCCAGCTTCGTTACGGACAGCAACGACCGCGACGGTGTGGCTCATGCCGTAGAACGATCTATCAGTTCAGCGCCAGCACAGCGTAGTTGATGCCGTCGCATTGGACGGATGTACAGGCGGCTGTGTCTTCCTCTTCCGAGGCTTGCTTGTTTCTCTCTGCAGTCTGCCGAGATGCTTCTACCACCTTCACTTTCTCCACGACTTGCGTAACATAGATGGTGTCGAGGATGGGACGCTCGATGCAGACCGTATCGGTGTTTTCCACAATACGTACTTCCGGCTCGCCTGCGAGGAAGAGATTCATCGACATGCCGAGGACGATGCCCGCAACAGCTGCAGCCGGTGTCGCCACCCAGCCCCAATAGCTGCGCTTCTGTGCAAGCGGACTATCGGGAACGTGCAATCTTTGGTTGTCGCGAGTGGCAAGCCGTTGTGCCGACTCGCGGAGTTTGTCTTCAAACTGTATCATGTTGGGTTAAGTTTTTGCTTGAGTGTTTGCGTTAATGCGTGGAGCCGCGACTTGATGGTTCCTTCGGGAACAGCCATCACCTCGGCTATCTGAGGCACGGTCAGCTCTTCTTCGAACCTGAGCGAGAAGAGCAGCCGTCCTTCCGGAGGCAGCTTCTCCAGTTCCCTTTGCAAAGCGATGTCGAAGGCTCGGCTGTCTATCTGCTCGACGATATGCGCGTCGGCAGCCACTTCCTGTTGTTTGCTAGAGTACAGCTCGTACTGCTTCCGAATCTCGTCATGCCGATAATGGTTGCGCAGCAGGTTGAAGCTGATGGTGAAGAGCCAAGTGCGGAATCCCGTGCCGCCGAACTTGTTGCGCGATGTCCAAAGGCGAAGGAAGGCATCCTGCACGAGGTCGGCTGCTGCGGCTTCGTCCTTGCCGACTTGACGGAAGAAGAACCCCATGAGCCGCCGCGCGTGACGACGATAAAGCTCGCTGTAGGCTCTATCGTCGTCCTTGCTGCTCACCATCGTCATCAGCTCGTCGTCCGTGAGCGAGGCGAGTGGCTTATGAAACAAATGGATGCTCATACTATTGCTTGACTTCTTTCTCGAAGTCTTCCATGTAGGCCTTCTTTGTCTGCTCGTCCGCAAAGATGCGGCTACGCTCCACTGTTAGACGAAGGATGTCATGCAAGCGGTCTGCCTGCTCTATTTCTCCCTTCTTTCGGAACTTCTCCACCAGGTGCGAGAGAAGGGTAGGGTGGTTTAGGTCGAGCCGCTGGCTTGCTTCCCACGAGTCATAGACGAGGTCAGGCTCTGCCAAGTACTCCAGGTGATAGACCTCCCTGACGTTCCTCATGGCGACGCTGAAGTTGTCGTACTGCCGGGGGCTGTACTTGAGCAGAAGCCCCTCGTTGTAGATGCTGTCTTTGTCCAGGCAGGTGTGCGAAAGGATGTCGGTCGAGAAGTACGTCGGCCGCTTGCTCTCCTTTATCAAATATAGGATGATGTCCGCCTCGAAGTGCTTTTCCCAGTCCTCGCCATACTGGCCGTAGTCCTGAGCGCTGAAGATTCCGGGCTTGATGCCCAGCCTGCGGTAGAGCGCCTGCAGGTAGTTCGGGGAGTGGAGGTAGGAGAGGGGGATGACGGTGACGTCCGTCCTTTCTTCCAAAGCGTCCTGCATCATCTTCATCGGGCCAAGCAGAACGTCGCCGTTGGCAAAGTACAAAGCCTCGGGTTGCATGCTCCGCAGCATGTTCATGTTGTAGTGCATGATGCGGGTAGGGTAGTACCTCATGTGGTACGCTTGGCGGAAGAGTTCGCCGACCTTCGGGTTCTCGGGGTCGATGCTCCAGAGGCGGCAAGCAAGGTAGTTGACGTCTTCGGCACAGACCTCTTCGGGCATCAGTTCGATGGCGCGGTAGATGTTGTCGCCCCGCATGGCAGCCGAATCGGAGCGCAGGCAGTATCGTCCCTTGCAGAGGTTCAGCGCGTAGCTGTCGGGGATGGCCTTCTCCATCTTCTTGATGATGTCGGCCGTAGGAGATTGGTCCTCGTCGCCATAGCCCGTAGTGAACATCTCGTGATAGTTCGTGGCTCGGAACAGGTTTCGCCAAGCCCATTCGTCCTTCGGGTTGGCATCCACCTTCTTCTGCCACGCCTCAATCTGCCGGGCATACCATTCCGGCTCGTGGCTCGTACTTATGAACGACTCTATAGTTTCTGCCTTCTGTGCTGAGGCAAATGTGCAATAAATGATTGTTGCTGCAATAATGATTGTCCTTTTCATTGTTTCATTAATTCATTTTTTCAAAGGCCTTCATTATTGCAAACACGCGAAGCAGGAAAGCGTTCACCGCGTGACGCTTTCTACACGGAGTTTCAGCGTGCCGACGGGGACGCGGACTTCCACCACGTCGCCTTCGTTCTTGCCCAGGAGTGCCTGTGCGATGGGCGATTTGATGGAGAGCTTGCCCTCAGCCATGTTTGCTTCGTGCGGGCTGACAATTGTGTAGGTCATCTTCGCGCCAGTGCCAAGGTTCGTCATCTCCACCTTGTTCAGCAGTCCGATGCCGTCGCTGCGGAGCTTCGATGTGTCTATCACTCTGGCAAACTCCAGCACGCGTTGCAGGAAACGAATCCTTCCGAGCAGTTTGCCTTGTTCTCGTTTCGCGGCATGATATTCGAAGTTCTCGCTGAGGTCGCCCTTGTCGCGAGCCTCCGAGATGGCGTCCTTCACGCGTGGCAGCTCCACCGTTTCCAGCTCGTGCAGTTCGGCTACAATCTTGTCGTAGCCCTCTTGTGACATGTATTCCATAATCGGGTGCAAAGTTAGTTGCTTTTTCTTAATGCAACAACATTTCTGTAAAAAATATGCTTGAAAGTTGCAAGATACAAACTATTTTGCGTATCTTTGTGTCGTGTTCTTCGGGACATAATATTTTATTTGCTCATTCGCACCTCGAACTGCAACCCCGAACGTGAACGAGCAATACTATACCCAGAGGCTTGTACTGTAGGTGCAGGCTTCCCATAGGGTATAGAGGTTGTTGCAGACCTGAGGTGCGTATGGTGAAGACCTGCGCTTTCCTATTGTCCACAAGTTAGTGTAGACATCAGAAAAGAACTTAGATTAACTAACAAATAACTAAACAAATGAAGAAATTAAAATTGACGATGCTTTGCCTCATGGCAAGCATTGTATGTGCAAAGGCACAAATCGGTTATCAAATCTCCTTGTTAAACACGGCAACAGGCGAGCCTCGCGCCAATGAGACAGTGACGGTCAGCGTTTCGCTTTCCAATAGTGTAGGTCAGGTATTCTACAGCGAGACAAAGTCTGCAACGACCAACGACTTCGGCGTGCTGTCACTCACCATCGGCAATGCCGACACATTCAAGAATGTTGACATCACAAAGATGCCATTCTACATTGAAGTCACAGCCAATGGCGTGATAATAGGCAAGAGCCAAATATTAAGCGTGCCAGTGGCAGAGGTGGCAAAGCAGTTGGCTCCAATGGATAGGACTTTATATTTGGGAACATGGCGCAATGAAGGTTATAAAGATGATACTCTCACATTCACAGAAGATGGGACTGTAATTAGAAAAACATATTGGTCTTCGGAGGATGGGGAATCTGGTTGTGACGAAGAAGTCTATGAATACTTCGTTGATGGTAATGCTATATATATTGTTATTTCTAGATCTAATTCTAGGGGTGGCTCTCCCAGTATGCACGTGATGCTATGGAGAATTATTAATGGAAAGCTTGTGCCGCACGAAGACGATGACATTTCAGTTTATATTCGATCATGAAACATTGCGGCATCTTATTACAAGCATTCTGTCTCTTTTTCGCATCCAATCTGTATGCCGATGGCGAACAGGTGCTTGTGTTCCGCAACACGGGTGTTGTGGACTTGTTCTACACTGACGAAGTTGACAGCGTTCTAACGAACGAAACGGGTATGGTGTTCTATGCCAAGGACACCGTGCTTACCGTGTCATATTCAGAGTTAGACAGTGTGGCTATCGGTGAAAGAAACGAGATGAAGTTCTACGAAGGCGTGAAAGAGCTCAAAAAGGAGACAGACCTGCCTTGGATTATTCGCTTCGACGGTCAGTCTATATACTATCGCAACAATACGCCCTCGTCTGTATTACCCCAAGTGGACACGAAACTTTTCTATGGCTTGGACGGCGACAGAGATGGCATTTTTCCTTTCGGCTTGTGTGCCAAGGTAACGAATATAACTGCATATGCCGACGAGATAAAGGTAGATATAGAGTTGGTCGAACTGGAAGACATCTTCGAACGACTGTTCCTTGCCGGCCCGATACAAACAGAAATAGAAGTTCCTTCCTCAAGACGACGAGTGCCAGTCAATGCAGAGTTAAATCTTGATACCGGCCTTGATATAGGTGACATAGGCAGCATTGAGGCAAACGGGACGCTGAAAGTGACAGGCGATGTTGTACTGAAACGTGGCTACAAGCATGCATCACTGAACTTGGAATACGGCTATGGCATGGGTGTGACACTAAAAGCAAGCGAGAGTACAGAATACCACATTGAGGAACTTGGTTCAGAGGCACAAATAGGAACCTTTTATGGATTACTTTACTTAGATGCTGCCATGGGAGCCTTTGCCGACATGGCGGCAGAGCTGACATTTGGCTTGGACATTGAGCGTACTTATCGTCGCAAACTGCTTTGGACGCAAATAGAAGGTGAGAACTGCTTCGATTTCCGCGATGCAGGCGGCAATGAGCCTTACGAGGACAATGCCCGCTTTGACTTGACATTGGATGGCAAAGTCTTCTTTGGCCCTATGGCTCAAATTGATTTTGTGACCGTTGGCAAGGCAATAGGTGCGCGGGCAAAGGTGAAGGCAGGGACAGAGATAGAAGGGAAGGTAAGCCTCGGTATGTTGCAGAATATGCGCAACTATCAACAGCAGGCATACGGCAATGCCGAGCTATCCTTCTACGGTAAGGTGGCCGTGGAAGGTTATACCGTCAACAGACATTACCTTGTTTGGGGTGATGTAGATGAGCACAAAATATTCAGTCTGCCACTCACATTCGGCGGACATACGATGCGGCTCTTCCCAGATTACACGCATGGCAATGCCGTCGCAACGACGAACAGAACCGAAAACGTAACGACAGATGTTGCCGTAGCAGTAGAGGCGCCAACACCGACAAACCTTGAGACTGGCTTCGAGATTGTTGATGCCCAAGGCGAGGTGGTTGATAGTGTCTTCGTGGGCACGATAGAAGCAAAGCCAGAGGACACAACAAAGGCACAGTCCTTCGACACAGAGATAGTAATGCCGAAAACCATCAGGCAGGAGGACATGGAAGGCTACACGATGCGTCCGATCTTCCATTACGCAGGCTACACCATCAGTGCCGCACCCGTCGGCATCAGGAAAGACGTGCTGCTGCAACCTTATTCCTCGACACAAAGCAACGGAGCGATGATGTTCATATCCAGCGGACCGTTCTTAGGCTCTGCCATCAAGGACAGCACGCTCTATCAGGTGGGCATGTACCTGCCTGTTCCCTTGAAGGACAATGTCTATAAACAGGAGGAGGGCAGTAGCATCACTATAGGCACAATGATTGACGGGATGCACAGCAACCTGTTTATCGGCACTTGGCAAGGAACTGTGAACGACATGGAAGTGACGCTGACATTCAACGAAGACGGCATGACAGGTGAGTATAATGGAGTTCCCTTTACTTACTCTTTGAACTCCCCACAAAGCGGAGACCTGCTGCTGATGTTCGAGGATAGCGATCCCATTGTTCTGCGTGTGCTTTCCATCACAACAATGAAATTAGAACTGATTGACAAACATGACACTAACCACACAGTTTGGGCATTGACAAGAACGGATTATTAATGGATTTGTTCTTTATAAGATAACATAAAGAAACCGCCTGCGCTCCAAACGCAGGCGGTCTCTTGTATCAAGACGTTATTCGTTTACTTCTCTTTTGGCTCGACAATCTTCCAGAGGATAGCTGCAACGAGGGCGCCTACGAAGGGACCTACGATGAAGATCCAGAGGTTAGCAAGTGCATCGCCACCAGCAAAGATAGCGGGACCGATAGAACGAGCGGGGTTAACGCTTGTGCCGGTGAAGTAGATGCCTACCAAGTGGATGAGAATCAGCGACAGACCGATAGCCAGACCTGCGAAGTTGTTGGTAGCGCCGTTCGTCTTGTGCGTAGAGCCAAGCACAACGAGCACAAAGAGAGCCGTCAGGATGATCTCAGCAGAAATGGCAACACACCAGCATCCGCCGCAACCAACACCGATGCCGTTTGCGCCAAGTCCAGAACCAGGATAGAGATAGAACAGAGCAGCACCTGCGATGATGGCACCGATGACCTGTCCGCACATGTAGCCGAAGCAGTCCTTCACGCTGATGCGACCAGTCACGAGGCAACCGAGCGTGATGGCAGGATTGATGTGGCAACCAGAGATGCCGCCGATGGTGTAGGCCATGGCAACAACTGCAAGACCGAAGGCGATGGCTGTTCCGACAACAGACGCAGCATCAGTTCCACAACTCAGACTAACGGCTGCACCGCAACCGAGGAATGTCAGCACGAATGTACCGAGGCATTCAGCAATGTACTTTTTCATAGAAAAGTAAAGTTTTAAGGGTTAAACATTAAGTTCTTCTTCGTGCAAAGTTAGCATTTATTTGCATTCGCTCCAAACTTTTCAGCAAAAAAGTTTCACAAACCTCTCCAGAGAACTACGCGTGTGATGATGAAACTTCTCTGCAGAACTTTGTGAACTTCTCTGCAGAACTTTGTGAACTTGACTGGCGTCGACCTGTCGGTTCTCTGCAGAAGCTTTAGCTTGACGCCAGTCAACCGACAGCTCGATGCCAGTCAAGAGTCTGCCAGGATTGCTATGCAGGTATAGTTGTTACTTAACAATAATCTTGCGGCCGTCCTTTATGTACAAACCTTTCGCGGGACGGTTGACTTTGCGTCCGCTCAGGTCGAACCATTCGCCATTTGACGACTTATCATTTACGACTTCTTTAATGGCAGTTGGGCCGTCGCTGGAAGGTGTGGCGCCAAGATATTCAGCATGAACGGTCTCGCGAAAGACATCGACGCGTATGTGATAGTAGCCTTCCTGACGAATGCTCCATTTGTTGTCGCCGCTGCCTCCGGTAAGCAGTTGGGTGCTTCCGAGGATGTCTTCGTCTTGCGAGAAAGGATGCAAAGCTTTTGGCTCCCAAGCATTTTGTCCGAGGAACTTGAAGCGACGCGGTTCGCCAAACTCCTGACGCTCGCGCAGTTCGCCTGTCCAATCCCAAGTGCAAACCTCATCCTCGTCTCTGGTAAAAGGCAGGAATGTGTAGGTCACCCATCCGCATTCAGTTGCTCCGCCCACGATGAAGAGTTCGTTCCAAGGACGGAAGAGTTCGCCTGTCAGGGTCTTGGCATTGATGTCGATGGTTATGCGATAGACATCTTCCGTGAGAGGCACAGTCCAAAGACTTGCCAACGAGTCGCGAGCAATGGCAATGGTGAAAGGCATTGGGCCGGTAACGGCATAGGCATCTTCGTAGGTGGGCTTGAGGTAGCGAACGCCGCTGGCCGTCGGAAGTTCTTTGTTGCGGAAACACAATGTGCCTCCTTCGATAAGACGACCCGTGTATTTGAATTGATTGTTCGGGAAGGGCGTCAGTTCTTGAATGCCTCCAGGCACAGCAGAGCCTACAGCCCAGATGTGGGACATGTCCTGAGCAAATGAAAGAATGAAGGAATGAAAGAATGAAAGGATGAGCAAGAGGCGTTTCATGGCTTGTAGGGGATTGTGATTTTCTTTCCGTTCTGAATGTAAATGCCAGGCTTTAGTTGACGATTGCCCCATTGCCGACCACTGAGGTCAAAACATTTACTATCTGACGATTTACCATTTACGATTTCTTCAATTCCTGTCTCTTCGTCCTTAACATTGATGACAATGGTCTCTGAGCAGGGACGGGCAGAAACGTTGACCGTCAGGCGTTGCGACGCTTCGTCGTAAGTCCAGTCGCTTGCTGCCTCTCCATCGACGTTGACGTCGGTTGGCTCTTCAATCGAGAAGAATACGATTTGCCAGGCTCGCTCTTGAGTCATTCCTTCGTAACTGCCCTGACGAGGATAGATGGTCAGCGTGACGCCTTCGGATGATTGCGTTTGCGTGAAGAGGGTAGTGGCGAACTCTCCATCCTTATAAGCTTCGCTGTCGCCTTGGTCCTCATAGAGCTTGCCTGTGCCATCGGCTCCGGGGATGACCCAAAGCACAAGCGAAGAGGGCTCAGCCTTCAGGTGCGAGAGAGGTGGATTGCAGGGAATGATGCTGCCACGACGGATGAAGTAGGGAATCTCGTTCAGTCCATATTGGTCCGTAATGGTTTGGTTGCCCGAAAGCATTCTGTTGCGGCAAACATCGTACCAATATCCTTTTGGCAGCCAAGTCTTGCGCTCGCTTGTTCCATTGCTTAACGAGGGCGTCGATATGGGCGAGACGAGAATGTCGTTACCAAAGAGATACTCGTCCTCGACCGAGTATGCTTTATTCTCTTCGGGCCACTCGTAATAGAGCGGGCGGCAAATAGAGACGCCTGTGTCGTAAGCCTCTCGAGCTGCTGTATAAATATAAGGTACAAGGGTGTAACGAAGCTTGAAGGCTTCCCTTTGTAGGTCGAGGTTCGAGAATTTCCAAATGCGACGCTCGCAACCGCTTTGGCTGGAGCCATGCGTGCGGAAGATAGGTTGGAAGACACTGAACTGCATCCATCTGAGCACGAGTTCCGGGTCGGTGCTGATGTTGTTGGGTTGCAGGTAGCCACCGCCATCGTGCCCCCAATAGCCGAAGCAGACGTTAGCAGCCGTTGCTGTGACGTAGCTCTCGAATTGTAATGTGCCGTAGGTGGCGAAGGTGTCTCCCGAGAAACCGATAGGGTAGCGATGGCTTCCCATGCCTCCCCAACGGTGGAAGATGACGGGACGTCGGTCGGTACGGTTCAATCTCATGTCGTTGTAGAAGACATGATTGAGCCAGAACGTCTGCCCAAGACCGGTAATGTAGCTACTCGTCAAGTCTTGTTGCCAGTCGAGCCACCAGAAGTCCACGCCTTGACGTTCACGGACACGCATGATGTTCTTGAAGAATGTGCGATAGAAGGTGGAGTCTTCCAGCTGCCAGGGAACAGTCGTGACGCTTGCATCGAGCCCCATGTCATTCCTAATCTTGGCAAAGTTATCGTCGCTGGAACCAATGCCGTCGGCAGGATGAAGGTTGAGGGCCGTCTTGGTGTTGTGGGTATGCATCCAGCTCATTAGCGTAGCAGGATTGGGGAAGAGCGTCTTGTTCCAAGTCCAGCCCGTCCATGAGTTCTGATGCCAATCGCAGTCAATCATCAGCACATCGTGCGGCACATCGTTGTTCTCCATGTCCCTGATGAGCTGCTGAATGTCGCTTTGAGAGTAGGCCTGATACTTGCTGTACCAGTAGCCAAACATGTATTTAGGCGGCAAAGGCTGCCTGCCTGCAATACGAACATAGTCGCCTAAAGCGTCTTTATACTGATGTCCATAGCCAAAGAAATACCAGTCGATAGCGCTGGCATCGAGAGGTGTGCCGACCCAAGGAATGCCGTCCACCACTTTGTCGAAGGGGAAAGAGCGGCTGCCATCACCGCGTTGGGTGCTTGGCGACTCATCGAGGATGGCCCAACCATCGCGAGAGAGCAGACCTTTCTCGAGTGAAACACGATGTGTGTCGCCAATGTTACCGTCGAGGGTCCGTTGTGTGCCAAGCAGGTTGAGGGCATCGTCCTTGCCCGGATACCAAAGGATTTGGCGTCCGTTCATCTGGAACGTGATGCCAAGAACCGTGCTGTTCTTGTGTTGCTTTTGGATTCTGGAACCAATCTTATAGCGCAAGGTCAACGAATCCGTACGAATCACGAGATAGCCATCCTCTTCCGTCGTTGTGAAGGCAGGTACAGGCAAATTGCGATTGACGACAGCAAAGGTGGCACGGTCTTCGAAGAGACTCGTGGTGCTGTATTGAATGCGAATAAGTCTTGGCGTCAGGATGGTGAAGCGAGCCCTTCCGCTCGTCACAACAGCCCCTTCCTGAGCCAGAGGATTCCATTCCTCTCCTGCGTTAATAAATAAGGTAGAGAGGAGAAGAAAGAAGAGAAGGCTACTCCATCGTGCCTTCAATGGTGAGGCGAACCACTTCGTTGACTGCATTGGAGCGAATGGTGATGGTCTTTGTGAAATGGCCGGGGAACTTGTCTGTGCCGTCGTAGGTCACATCGACAACGCCCTTATCGCCTGGTTTGATGGGTTCCTTTGTATAGGTGGGAATGGTGCAGCCGCAGCTGGCAAAAGCCTGATGAATAATGAGCGGAGCCGTTCCTGTATTGGTGAAGGGGAAGGAGCAGTGCACAACTGGCTCGCTCTTCGAGAACTTGCCGAAGTCATAGCGAAGGGTGTCGAAGGTTACTTCTGCATAGTTCTCGGCCTTCGTCGTAGCGACAGCCTTCACTTCGCTGACGTTAACTTTCTGTTTCAGGGTTTGTGCTTTTGCCGTGAGCAAGGTGCAGGGGGCAAGGAGCAAGATAAGAAGAATCTTTTTCATCATTCTGTTGTTTTGTTCACATTTTGCTTTGCAAAGATATGAAATAATTCACAATTCGTAATTCATAATTCATAATAATTCGCAATAATGCACGTTTTTTGACATTTATTTTGTACTTTTGCAGGTCAGAAAGGCAAGTAAAAGAGAAATGGAGCAAATCATTCTTGGCATAGACCCTGGTACGAACATTATGGGTTATGGCGTGCTTCGCGTGGACGGGAAGAAGGCAGAAATGCTTGCATTGGGCGTAATCGACCTTCGCAAGTTTGCCGACCCCTACCTGAAGCTCGGCCATATCTACGAACGTGTTTGCAGCATCATCGAGGGCTATCTGCCAGACTGTATGGCTATCGAGGCACCTTTCTTTGGCAAGAACATCCAGAGTATGCTGAAGTTGGGACGTGCTCAGGGTGTAGCCATTGCTGCTGCCATCCAGCGTCAAGTGCCAATTACGGAGTATGCGCCTTCGAAGATTAAGATGGCGATTACGGGCAACGGTAATGCCAGCAAGGAGCAGGTTGCCGATATGCTTCGCAGGATGCTTCATGTCGATAAGGAAGAGATGGGCAAGTTCCTCGACGCCTCCGATGCCCTTGGTGCAGCTTATTGCCACTTCCTGCAAATGGGAAAGCCTGAGAGCGACCACAAGTATCGAGGTTGGGCAGATTTCGTGAGAAAGAATAAAGATAGAGTCAATGATTAGGATAACGAACGGAGTTGCTCGCCATCCGCTATGGAGAATGGCCGAGCCTATCAACCTGCACATCGAGAAAGGCGAGCAGATTGCCATTGTTGGCGATAATGCTGCGGGTAAATCGCGTCTTGTAGAGGTCTTGACGGGGCATTATCCTTTGCTCCTGAACGAAGTGCAATACGACTTCTCGCCTGGTCAATCGCATCTCGTAAGCGACAACCTGAAGTACATTTCCTTCCGTGACTCCTATGGCGAACAAGACGGAACATACTACTATCAGCAGCGCTGGAACCAGCACGACATTGCTGACGATACACCGACTGTAGGCCAACTGCTCAAAAGTAATTCCTACACCAAGTTATTCCACCTTGACGAGCTTGCTGACAAGTACATTATCTCTTTGAGTAGCGGCGAGTTACGTAAGTTCCAAATGGCTAAGGCACTTGCTACGAACCCTCGCGTACTCATACTCGACAACCCGTTTATCGGACTTGATGCTGAGGCCAGGAAAGACTTCCGCGACTTGCTCGAGGTGCTGACGAAGGAAGCGAACATGCTTGTCATCCTTATTCTGAGCAAGCGCGACGACATTCCTGATTTCATCACGCATGTCCTTCCTGTTGAGGGTTTGCGCTTGCTTCCGAAGATGACTCTCGCGGAATATCGTAAGCAATATGCTGCGATTCCTCGTCCCAAACTGAGCGACGACATCAAGAATTGGGTAGCCAGCCTGCCCGTTCGAGACCTCAAAGCGACGGACTTTTATCCCCACGACGGCGGAGAGATACTGCGTTTCCGTGATGTGAGCATCAGGTATGGGAATCGAACGATACTCCAGCCCCTCAATTGGACTGTTCGTGAAGGCGAGAGATGGGCGCTGAGCGGACCAAACGGCTCAGGCAAGAGCACCCTGCTAAGCTTGGTTTGTGCCGACAATCCCCAAGCCTACGCCTGCAATATCGAACTCTTCGGACACAGACGTGGCACAGGTGAAAGCATCTGGCAAATCAAGAAACACATCGGTTATGTCAGCCCTGAGATGCATCGAGCTTACCTTAAAGACATTCCTGCTATCGATGTGGTAGCGAGTGGGTTGAGTGACTCGGTAGGGCTTTATGTTCGTCCTAAGCCAGAGCAGAAGCAAGTGTGCCTTGATTGGATGCGTGTCTTCGGCATAGAAGAAGTGGCAGACCGGTCGTTCCTGCAGCTCAGCAGTGGTGAGCAGCGCCTCTGTCTCTTGGCTCGAGCCTTTGTGAAAGACCCTGAGTTGCTCATCCTCGACGAACCTCTTCATGGCCTCGACGACAAGAACCGGCAGCTTGTCCGGCAAATCATCAAGTGCTTCTGCCAGCGGCCTCATAAGACGCTTGTCATGGTTACGCACTATCAGGAGGAACTTCCCGACTGCATCACCCACCACCTCCGCTTGCAAAAAACGACATAACTCTTAGCATCAAAGAAAAGAGGAATGTTATTCCCAGTCAACCGACAGGTCGACGCAAGTCAAGCTTTAGCTCGACGCTAGTCAACTTTGCAAAGTTCTCTGCAGAAGTTTGGCAACTTCTCTGCAGAAGTTCGTAAACTTCTCTGCAGAAGTTTAGCAACTTCACTGCAGTAATTTTTACGTTTTTCTATAGCCTTGTTTTCCTGTCACTTGCAAAACCCGGAAAAATCCTGCAGAGGATTTGCCCAAATCCTGCTGTGGATTTGTTGAAATCCTCCTGTGGATTTTGCCAAATCC
>OCVV011331452.1_pt1 | contig 14128 bp, 19 predicted proteins | sample 1539721 | NCBI WGS metagenome assembly OCVV01 (sample SAMN02144230, study PRJEB22623) | gut metagenome | biome: sheep rumen | host: Ovis aries | place: New Zealand
CTGCATGCTCTCCGATTATTCGTACCCGCACCGATGAATATTCGTACACGCCCAGGCACCGGCCACGGTTACCGAAACAAAAGAAAACCCGCTTGCGCGGGTATGTTTAATTAAACCTGAAGAATCAGAGTTCCGACTATATATGTTGCACGGTATATAACGAGCTGCGGTTTTGTGCTGTCACCGGAGAACCACTTTACTGCAGCTATTGGAGCACCTGTTGACAGATCCGGAAGTGCTGAGGTGGCTCTGTTTCCGGGTGAAACTGCGGTGAAACGCGGGAAATCAAGTGTAAATGTTCCCGTGCTGGTCGATGTTCCATTCAGTAAAATTTCATATGTACGATAGTCCATTCTTCTGAATGAATAACCAACACCGTTTGCATCTCCGATTCCGAACTGCATACCTTTTATTAATGGTCGGATTGGATCGTTGGATGGTATTTTACTTTCATCGTTGATCATTACATTATCCAGCATTCCATATTCAAGTCCGGAGATTGCACCATTTTCCAGAATCAGTCCGGAGTACTGTGCATCTGTTACGGTTTCAAAATTTATGCGGATATTCTGACCTTTGATCGAGAGTGCATCATTTGCCCAGAATGCAAACTGACGGGTAAATGCAGCATTTTGATACCAGTGAATCGTACAGTTTGTGAGGAATGAAGTGTTATTATCCCGGAACCACCATCCGCGCGCTGTTCCGTCTGAATAACATGATTCGAAGATCTGGAAACCTTTCACGTCAAAACTGCGCGTATTTACATAAGCATTACCGGTGTCACTCTGTGCAAACACGTTATGAACATTTGAAAGTTGATTTCCCGCTCCGGTAAGTTTTACTCCGAGCCATACGCCTATGATAATAATATTTCTGAAGTTATTATCATATGCTGCGCAATCAATTCCGATGCTATCCGGGGTATTTGTTGTGAATTGGTAAATTCCGAAGATTTTTACATTTTCACACAACACATCAGCGGAACCGTTATTAATGCCATATTCAATTCGGATACCTGTTTTTCTCAGTCTGCGTATGGTGAGGTTTCTGATTACCGGAGCCTGAATACCGGTGATGATATGGATACCGCCGGATACTGCATTGCAGTCAATACAACCGCCTTCAATTCCGGTTAATCCGCCATTAACCCAAACACTAGAGTTTCCATCTGTTCCGCCTGTTCCGATTTCGATTACATAATCAGTATTGGTATCAGATGCTTTAATGACTGCCCGCGGCGAAAGCTTCAGGAATACCGTTCTATCTGTTGCTCCATATACATGGATTGGCTGGGAGGTCATATATTCACCATCAGGGAAAAAGATTGTTTTACCCGGATTATTATCAATCAGCTGCTGGATCTGTAAATATACGTCTTCCCCGGTATTCGGAAGAATATCATAATCGGTAACATTTAGATACGTGGGATCCTTTTGATCGCTGATCGCATTTTCGAGTTCTGCGATCTGAGTCGTATGGGTATTTGTAGTGTTTTCCAATGCGTTGATTTCTGTTTCGTGTTCTGTGGTGATTGTCTGTAGCTGGCTGATTGATGACTCTGTTTCATCAAAAAACGGTGAAAGATCAAAAATCGGTGTCCAGTATTCCGTGTTTGTAATCAGAATATTATCCGGAACAGGTTTTGTACTGATGTACGCAATTCCGCTTTCAGGATCAATTACTACAGTATTTGCTGCATACTGACGCGAGATATTCCACTGAATCGGATCCGCATATTTTAATGAGGAATTATCAATAACAAATTGCAGTCCCTCTTTTACCTCCATCATTTCATGGATCAACCTATCCAGATTCAATTCCTGGAAATTCGTATAAGGGAATTTATCGTAGAATGCCATGTGTTTTATACCTCCTTTTCTTAGTATACCATCAGACAATAATGGCGCTTGAAATCTTCCGCAATGATCTTGTAAATATTGAACTGCCTTCTTAATTCAACCTCATGCAATACCATTGCGCTTGATTCCGTAACGCCGATATTACCCTGTTCAATGACAGTCCGTTTATCCGTGTGCGCTTCCTGTCGGTTACTGCTTGTGCTGTCAGTGCTTGTTCTTGTGGTCTGTGTTCCGGATCCGCTGCGTTCTTCTCTGGTATGTGTACTATCAGAATTGAACCCGGCTACTTTATCCGTTTCGGTTGTGCTTGTGCTGCCGTTGCCGGTTCCGGTTCCTGTTTCGCTTCCGCTCTGGATAATAGCGCCGTATTCATTGATCTCTGAGATCTTGCCGTCCTTATTCCAGATCGGATTATATTCCGCGGTCAGTGCTTCATTGATTTTCTTCCAATTCGGAAGCATCATGCTTGACCAATTAATAATGCTTGCCTGCATATAATCCGGATCTGCATAAATAGCTTCCAGCTCTGCGCACTGTTCCAGAATATTCCATGTAAGCACTTCATGATCTACTCCCTCCGGTAAACTCATGTTTTTAAATATATCAGGATTCCATCGATACAGACCCAGAATTGACAATTTCGCTTTCGCTGCCATATGTAGCCCTCCCTTTAATTTCGCGCCAGTCAACACGCAGATTCAGCCCGAACATTTTATTAGCTTCCTCACATCCTGTGCGGAGATTTTCAAGCCACAATTCCGCTTTTGAATAGGTACTGACATTATTAGCATTTACTTCATCTGTGATAAGGCGTTCTTTCTTTTCCATGCCGCCGGTGTTAGGAATACCGATCTCATTTTCAAACATGCGTTCTATTTTATCCATCGTTTCCAGAAGATCAGGCGCAATGAAATTGTTCCGGAGATCCTGGGTAAATGTCTGCCAAGTCGGTTTCCCTTCTTCATCCAGCAGATTTTTATCAATGAATACAGCGGGCTGTCCTGAATTAATCTGATCCATCATCTTTTTAAAACTGTTTGCGCTTGACTGATTGTCTACTCCGAAAATATACGCAAGTTTACTGTTCAGAATATTGATGCCCATGCTTTCCGCGGCTACTGCCATCAGATCCGCATAATATCCGACCAGATCACAGATTCCGCAATAATCCGGGGTAAGTTTAATCAATACACCGTTTCCGAACTCTCCCAGCGTGCGCTCCTGCGTCTGTCCGTTCATGATCGCAGGATTCGCGACAATAAACGCTTTGGGCTGATAGAAAACATTGTAGCCCTTATAGGTGCAATACTGCGGGATTACGCCCATTCCCGGCACATCAAGGATGCCGATATAACCGGCACCGTAAAGAACATACCAGAAATAATCCTTATTCCATGTATCCGGGCATTCGATATCAAATACAGAAACGGCTTTCTGGAATAAGTATCTGCGGAAATATGCCCCGGTTGCCGTGCTTGCCGCATGAATGGTTCCCGGGCTTTGTTTTCCGTTGTACACGTTCAGGAAATCATATTCAAACATTAATCTCTGTACCTCCATAATCTACGCATTAATTGTTTCCGATAAAACCACCATTTAAACTTTTGTGGATTTTCCGGATCCGGGGAAGGCGGCTGCGGTTCCGGTCCCGGTCCGGGTTCCGGCCCCGGTTCTACTTCTTCATTATAAATGAAACCCATAAATGCTGAATATCCCGGATAACTCCAATTATTTGAGCGGTACCGCGTGCGGTATGTAAACGCGGCGCCGCCATAATCGGATTCTGAACAATTTATATATGAGCCGTCCGGTGCTATCTCTTCCACGATCGCCACATGCCCATTGAAACATGCGACCGCACCCAGCGCCGGCTCTGATCCGGTATTCATTCCCGCATTCTGCGCCTGTCTGTACCAGTTTCCCGCATTGGATGCGGGCAGGCGTGGATCGATACTTCCGCGGATCTGATTATATCTGCCCCACGCCCAGCCGACACAATTCGATAATGTGCATCCTGTGAATAATGGCGGGTACCCCTGAATGCATATGCTGTTCCCACCGTAAGCCGTCTGTACCCACCAAGGATATAAATTGGATGGAAGGCTCTTACATGGCGTGAACTCAGCCATAGAAGAAACCGCCCTCCAGATATGCGCGCACGGCTTCCGCTTCACCGCTGAAGCCGTTTATATCGATTTCAGCATCTTTGATAAGCAGATAGCCGGGAAGGGTATCCACGCGCCGGATCTGACACAGCGGGCGCCCGCAATGCTCATTGTCTTCATCTACCGGATACATAAACTGATGATACAGGCGCGGGCGATTCTTCAGATGTGCAAAGCTGCCGTTACCGCTGACCGATGAAGAACGCGGCTGCATAGCCCGCACGCCGTTAGCAATGCCATTGCCCGCGCTGGATATTGCACCGGCTATATTTCCGGATAATGCGCTGCTGATGGTTCCCACGATGCCATTAAAACCAGACTGTGCCGCGCCAAGATAATCTTTCATGACCTGTGAAAGCTGGATCGGAACGCCGATCTGACTTTCTGCGGTATCTGTGTTTACTCCATCAATAATGATCCTGCATCTGCCCTGTCCTGTGATTAAGTCAAACGTAATCAGTGCCTGTACCTGTTCCGCGTTTGCAGTCAGTGATGTATCAAGATCCAGATTCCCGAACGGCGGCAGATCAAGATTAATCCGTGTATAAGGCGATGTGTTCAGATAGTTTCCGCGGGTAAGTGTAAGCGGATGTTTTATCAGATCCATCGAAACTGTGTATTGGATATATGGCGGATCATTGGAGATAATTTTATGATCGCAGTCAATCGTCCAGTCCCAGATATTAAGTTCCGTCTGCGCATTGCCCGGAAGGCTTTCATAAATGACCGGAAGCCAGACACAGGATTTGATATAGGACAGCGGATCAATTAAGGATTTCTGAAGCGGAATCGATGCATCTGCGGTAAGAAATCCCGCATCCGATAAAAGGGTATCATCCAATAATGCATCCACAAGCGCCCGCAGTCCTGCCTGTTTCATTGCGGAATATACAACGCTTCCGTACATGTGGGAATCGTTGGGCTGTTGGGATGTTACATATCCAACCACAAACACACCCGCAGAGAGATCAATGTTATCGCTTCCGGTTGTATGAATCCACGGTGATAGACCGATGGTTGTCTGTGTTTCGCATGTCATTTTACACGGATAATAATCATCGATAATATTTCCGTCACTTTCCGCGCTGGATCTTAACACATACAAATCAGATGATCCGATATCATCCCGGAAGGTTGCCAGAAGATCCGTTGAAAGAGATGCAGACCATAAACGATTCTGGATCCATGTCCAATCTGAAACGTAATAATATCTGTTAAATTCTCCAATATATGCATAATTCCATCCGGGCGCATCGTCTGTGTCCAGATCAAGAATGATCGTCGGATTCGCAATACTTGATGCTTCTTTTAATACGCAGGAATAGGATGCTCCGGAACCGGCCGGGCGGTATGTACTGTTTTCACGTTTCGCAAAGTTATAAAAGTTTACTGTGAACGCCATTATATAACCTCCTTAAAAGAAAAGCGGGCATGCGCCCGCTGATCTTATTTTAATTAGTCAAGGCAGATAACAAGCGCATTCTCTGTGTTGTCATTATACCATCTTGTGGTTTCGTGCCAGAACTGATTATAGTAGCCGCCGCGTGCGTTGAACGGAGTCGGCTGCGCCCACTGATTAACCGGGTTAATTCCCGCGGCTTCATCATCAAACAGGATGCCGATTACAGTACTGTTAGAGATCGCGGCGGTATCGATCACGCTGTCCGCGCTGGATGTTCCCGCAGTCAGATAGCTGACTGTTGTCGCGATCGCCTTCGGTGTGCCCGCATTCTGCCAGAATGTGACTTTTTCATAATCCATCTTCTTCAGATAATCATCGTGGAATGTAGTGCTTACAGCTACCGCTTCCGCATTGTTCATGAAGTCCGCATACATGTAAAGGTGCTGCATGCTCTTTGGTGTGTGTCTGCGGATCAGCTTCTGCGCACCGTCCACGTACGGGTTTACATGGTTCAGGATCGTGCGTTCTTCCATGCGGTCGGAAATGCTCTGGAGCTTGCCAACGAACCACCGGAAGAAATCTGCGAAATTACCCGGTTCCATAATGGTGACAGCGGTAAAGCTGCCGCCGGTTTCCGTGTTGTAGTCCGTCAGGGCGTGCCATACGTTACCAAGCGTAATGGTACCGCCGATCAGGTTTACAATGCAGCCGCGCGCCAGATCTTCGCGTGCCTGGGTAAGCTGATCGGTCGCATTGCCCATCATCATGGACAGGAAGTTGCCGAACTGTTCCGGAGACTGAAACGCAGTGTCGAGCTGATCTTTCCAGATCGTGAGCGACTTCTGATAGGTCTGTGAACCGTAAAAATTCGTCTGAAGCACTTCCGGCTTATTGATACGATACTGATCTACGGTGTTACCGTCCACGTGTACATTTCCGTTGTCCTGACACAGCCGGTTGTCTACTTCCAGCGGCTTATCGATCGGATTCAGTTTCCGTACATGATTGCCCCATTTTACAGCATCCTTTTCCAGTCCGCGGAACTTTGCGTTATACGGACGATAGGAGAAAATCGTGCGGCTGATTACCTGCGAAATCGCAGTAGCCAGCGGATCATAACCGGTAAGAAGCGCGGTCTGCGCAATGGTTGTAAAATCCGATGTGTTCGCCGCCGTTGCCGGTCTTCCCTGCGCGTTAGCTAATACAGCATTAGCGACCGCGGAAATATCATTGATAGTCAGTGTGTTTGCCATAAGATTATCCCTCCTTTAAGGCTTTAGCAAGAATATCATCCACGCTCTCCGGCTGGCCAGGCTGAGAACTGTTCATAATATTCATGGCGTAAACCGCTTTTTTCAGATCCTGCAATTCCTTCAGCATCTGATTATTTACCGGTTCACTTTCCGTCTTTTTTTCTTCCGGCTTTGCTTCCGGTGCCGGTACCGGTTCCGGCTGTTTTTCTTCCGGTGCCGGTGCCGGATCCTGTGCGGGCTGATTCATCTTTTCAATATCTTCTTTCGTATATCCCGCATCCAATAATTTAATAATCTGTTCAACGTTCATAATTTACCCTTTCAGAATATCATCGATGTGTTTCTGCACATCTGCATAATTGAAACCGTAATGCTCGCATAGTTTCTTCCGGTCGGCTCCATAGCATTCATACCATTGACCGGTGCCGCGGATGATCGCACGCGCGATATCGTCAATGCTGTGATAATCCGTGGTAAGGATCTCATTCACCCTCTGCTGTACTTCTTCCGGATCGAAACCATAGGAAGCGATTTTATTAAAGCGTATCTGCCCATAGCATTTATACCATGCCCCTTTTCCGCTGATAATTGCCAATGCAATATCATTCATGGTTTTATATGGGCTGACTGCTTGTGAACCGGATCCGATCGCATCAAACTTTTTCGGACAATAGATGAAGCCCTGAAACGCCGTGTTTCCCATTCCGGAGATATAACCGCTGCCGCCCCGGATGCACTTCACATATTCCCAGCGCGCGCCGCCATAGTTGGATTGAGTGCACATGATGTAATCATTTCCGATGCTTTCCACGATCGCAACGTGTCCGTATTTCGTGCCGCCCCAGCATGCGACCGCACCCAGCGCGGGCTTCTGCCCGCGTGCGTATCCTTCAAACGCCGGATACCATGTTTTCGCGTCCGTCTTCGGAAGCAAGGGCTTTTCACCGATCAGGGAATACATGCGCCCCCATGCCCAGCCGGTACAGTTCGGAAGCACACTGCCGTTTTTCCGGTCAATAATCAGGCATTCATTTAAACCGCCGTATGCCGTGCTGATCCAGTGCGGATCATTTTCAGCCGGTGCGCGTGTCCACGGAATAAATTCATTCATCTTTTCCGGCACCTCCGCGTACTGCATCTCTGAGATCCTGAAGCATCTGCTTCAGCTCTGCAAGCACCACTGTATTTTGATTAAGAGATTCCCGCATAGCATCCATTTCTTCTTTATGCGCGGCTGTGCTGTCCTGTAATGCCTTCCACATGATCAGACAGGCGACAATCGGAAAGCCCACGCTGGATATTAGCTGTGATAATGTCTGAATGTCCATGTTCTCACCTCCTCATATACTTAAGTATATGAAGTACGGCATCATGGTGTATCAAGCCATGCGCGATCCTTCCGGGATCTGATACAGCGCCGCCGTACTTCACATAATATATTATATTAAGAAAATAACTTTTCAAATAGGACTTGTGAAATTGATGTTTCAAATAACATATATCCGGAAAGATAACGCAGAAACAGATAATTATATGTTTTCACAAATCGCTTTTTATCGATATCCGTTGTGGTAAATACATGCGGTATCGTGCCGGATGCACCGCAGCGGGCATAATATTCTTTCCGGCTTTTATGTTCATAAATAACCAGCTCACCGATCTTTACCACCGGTTTGTATTCCTTCAGGCTCCGGCTTCTGATATAGCGCGTGTCCAGATCAAACATATTGCGTAATGCCATATTCTGAAAATCGTTCCCTGCCGTAAGTTTATATAAGCTCGTTTTTGCTTTCTGATCGCTGATCGGTGATTTCATAAACATATAAACTGCTAAACTCTTTTCCGGATCCTTGTACACTTCGATTCCCTTTTTCATCATCCGGGCGATCCTGTCCACGATTTCCAGCCCTATAAAAATCGGATTTGCCAAGTCGTTACTGTTTGCGGCTGATATCATCTTCACCGGCTGCCTGCCCTGAAGCTCCCTGTTACGGTTCACGGTTTCATAAACATTCATTAAGGCTGCATATTCATCTTTAATCGGTCGCTGATGCTTTTCCGGAATAAATTCATCATAAAAGATCACATCAACATCGGAGAGATCCGCGCCCCTGATCGTTGCGAACGTGGAAAGCGCGCCCAGATATCCGATCCGGATGCGCGGATCGTCTTCCGCTTCTCCCGGTATCGTAAAACAGGAAAGATTTTTCGATATGCTTTCCACGGATATTTCCAATTTCGGATTATCCATCATCAATGCTTTGAACGGATTTGTTACCGCCGTGCTTATCATGTCCGCTTCCGTCTGTGTTCGCCGCAGCATCATGAACTTCACATTGTGGTCAATAATATACTTAAGTATACCGTATGATTTCCCGGTACCACGCGCGCCGATCTCAAAGATAAAATTATCCGCGCTGGATAATATGCGCTCCTGATCGATATAACCGGATTCCAGATATAATCCCATAATTCCACCTCCTTAAAATAAAGAACCCCGCACGCCCTGCGGGGTTCCCTTACGCTTGCGCGCTGTTTACTTGATGTCTACCCAATCCACGGAATAGCCCACGTTTCCGGCTTTGGATGTGTACTGATAGACTTTGAAGCCCGCCTGACCGTTATTGATCGCATCGGTCGCTTCATCATCTTTCTGCATCTTTTCGCAATCCTCCAGCAGATGCGCCGGAAGATTGACCATCAGACTTTCATTGATCGCGATGCATCCCTGATCGCCATATTTGCCTTTCCGGTTGATGTACACGCCAGCGATCGGATACACTTCATCCTTTCCATGCTCCTTGTACAGATCTGCCAGCGTTGTATATGCCGGATTCTGGATGCGTACGTTGTACTTCGGTGTAGCTTTAGAATACTTAGTTGCGAATGACATGATTTAAACCCTCCTTTTCTTTTATCATCACTAATGGTTAATTAGTCATGTCCGATTCAATCAGCCGCAGCAGATATTTAGCTTCGTTTGCTTCCATTCTTTCCCTTCTTTGTGTTGTTTCTAAATATGACCACCATGCTTGGAAACGGTGCTCTGCCGCAGCCGTCATTGAAGTAAATCCTGCCCTTCAGGAATCGGATTTCAGCTTTGTGATAGATGTAATCGTGAAACCACGATGTATCCGTCCTTGCGGGCAGGAGCATTACCGTCAAGCATTGACTGTCGTGTGCCTTCTTAACCCACTTAGCGATCTCTCTTCCGTAGGGTGGATTGCAGTAAACGCGGTACCCCTCCCACTCTTGATTCAGACCGTCTTCCGCTTTTGTGAAATGCTTTGCGCACTTCGCGTTCTCGTGAGTACAGCAAGGATCCAAGTCGAAGTGAAACTCTGCATCAAGCTCATCAAACAGCCATTGCGGCGTTCCCCATTCAGGTGTGTTGCTTGTCATCATGCCTGCATTGATTGGCATTTTCCCACCTCTTGCATGTCTGACTCTATAAGTCTCAGCAGATTTCTATATGATGTACTTAAGCTGAGATTATAGGTTGTCTCTCTTATGATAACATAACTCGTTATCTCTATCAATTTATCATCAACAATTAATTGATCGGACTCAGGAAAGTCTACATAATCCGCCTCGGTTTTACCAGGATGATAGAAGATAAAACCTTCTTTGAAGTTTTCCAGCTTGCCAAGCTCCGCGGATGCTTTCTTGCTTACACCGGAGATCGTAATATGAAGATCTCCGCGCATGTCTTCATAGGCGTATCTCTTGGAACCCAGCGTGGAAAATCGTTTATATTCACCATCCGGCTCATATACGCCCATATAATGCAATTCCTGATTAGAATCATATGCGCATGCTCCGGAAGCTTCAGATGCTTTCCGGGCAAGATCATTAAAAGGTTCCCAATCCTGCCCATGATCGACATACTTCACGCTGTCCGTATCGCAATATATGAAATCCTGCGCACCTGCGATAATGATGCCCTGTTCAAGACGGTAACGCGCGTGACATGTGCAATAAACGCCCCAGCTATAAGATATAAATGCATTGCGATTATGCTTCATCAGTTTCTGTTCCGGATCATCCTGCGCTTCAATAAACTCTGATCCTGTCCAGATGATATCCTGTTTTAAAGGATCTTGTGCAAGAAGTCCATATAAACCATTGAGCAACGCTTTTGACTTGTCATACATCAGAATATCAAACGGATCTGTTTTACCCTTTAATGCCGTTTTCTGTCTGTAATATTCACTGATAACCGCCCGCATAGGTTTAGGTAAATAATCATAATCCGTGAAATACATTTCCAGCACTTCAATATCTGAAAACTGATATTCATATAACAGGATCCGAAAATCAACATCAGTCAATGCAGTTCGGCAATATGCCGCTGACAGGATGCGCCCATTATCCACTAGCGCGCTTGCCGTCTGGCACTTATCCGTACTGAGATACGGCACCGGCCATGCAGGATCCTTCAGGCGTATATCTGTGAACTCTGCCCGGAATATAACCGCATAACCATTCCGGATAAGATTTCTGAGATTTTCTTTTGATGCCTGGGCTTTTCTCCACTTGCCCATAGGGTATTTACAATTCATTAATACATCCGGATAACTGCTGGATCTGTCCGCAGATAAGATCCGTGCGTGTATCAATTTAGAATCAACGATCTTACCAGCATAATAACGGTTTGCGTGCGTATTGCCGCCCCGGAAACAGTCACGTAATAATAAGTATTCCTGATAATCCGGCTGCATATCCATCAACGGCTGATGTGCCATATATGTCTTCATGACGCGCTTCATATCCCGCCGCGGGTAGCCTGTACTTGTGAGCGGGATGGTATAAAGCGTATCACCATCGCGCTTCATCTGTGCCTTCACGGCTTCCACAAGACCACGAACATCATTGATGCAATATTCCAGCTCCCGATCGGAAAGATCAGACCACGGATAACGCACCTTGTTATAGTTGAACTCTACCCCGGATAGTTTCTGATGCGTTACGTTCATTTTCCGTGTGAATGCATCCAATGACATATTAGTTAAGATATAGCTGTCGCGCATCTCAAATGTTTTATCTATAACGAATTTAACAACCTTCCGGGAATCGGTAGCAAATACATCATCCTGACCAAAATTGAATACAGACTTGAGATATTGCCATTCATACGATGCATTGTGTATGTAGCAAACCATCTGTTTACCGTTCAGCCGTTCACGCAAGCGAAACAGGAAGAATTTAAACTCTGACCACGTGCGACCGTATACTGTCACATCTTCATCGATCTGAAATTGCCAGATGTACATGAAGTTTATTTCCTTGCCCCTGATCGTGGTTGTGGTAGTTTCAATATCGAACGCGCCCACGCAGTCAATATAATTGATTTCCTTTTTCCTCCCGCCTGGATTTCCTTTGGGTTTCTTCAGCACCGGATATTTCTTTATTTCGTCTGGATCAAAGTCCGTCACATAGCACAAGCGCATAATTGAAACACTCCCAATACAAGCACAACAAACAAACCAGCGCAGCCGATCGCGGCGACCGCGTTATACCACACCTGCGGATCTTCCGTTTCATCTATGATCCAGCGCGCGAATAATAACGCGCAGGCAAATATAATTACGCTGGTCATGCTTCCTTCACCTTCGGCTCTGCCTTTGAACAGAAATCGTCTTCTGCTATGTATCCATTGAGTCCTGTATACCCACACCTATGCGACACATCAAAATCGTACCATTTACAGTCCTTGCACCGTATCAATTCCTGTTTTGTGCGAATAAATCCGATATATTCTGTAAATTCATCTGCATCCACGTCATACACAGGAACAATATACTCTTTCACACCGTTCATATGCTTTCAATCCTCCGGTACAGTTCCTCCATGCAGTCCATCAATCCGGAAACCTCAAAGAGAAGACCTGCCGCATCTGCTAACGGCTGCACATATTCATAGTATTCACTGTCAGCGCCTTCATGCAGAAACTTATATGACAATGAAAGAAGATCAAACGCCGTGATACTCCAATCCTTCCGATCGCGATCCTTGGCATGCTTCAGCATGGGTTCATCCCTTAACATCGATCAATACCTCCATATCAAGATTCAGATAGTTTAACTTCCTGATGCCGTTCAGGCGATCTTCATACGCGGCAACAAACACTTGCTTATCGCGAATCACACGCCCATAACACTTGTAGCGCCTGCCGTTTATATAGAATACGGCTCCTGCTGGTAAATCTCTGATTTCTGTTCTTTTCAGCATTTTGCTTTTCCTCCTTATGAAAATGCTAACATAATTATGTTAGCATAGTCAATATTATTTTCTTCTCCTAAATGTGCGTTTCTGCCGTGCGTGTCTGGATGCCGCCCGGGCTTCCTGTTCGGCGGATCTCCGATCGGAAGCACGCACCGTGCGCGGATCCAATGCGATATCATCAAAATATTTATTGATCGGATTATCCCGCAAGACGCGGTTTACATCCTGTCGCTGCGCGCGTGTATAAAGCTCTTTCTGCTGTTCTTCGATATCCTTCATCACTTCTTTTACGCGCTTTTCAAATTTACTTTGGCTGATCTTTCCTTTCTGGAATAATTCAGTCCACAATTTAGCAACCAATCCGGAAGCATAATCACCACGGTTTATTCCCAGTGCTTTCTTCATAGCATTCATAAATGAACCGAATTTAGCGATCTGATCTTTAGGAACATCAATACCGCGTTCCTTCAATGACTGCTGAATTTTCTTGTTACTGTAACGAATACCGCTGATGCTTCCGCGCTCCGCAGTGAGAAAACGCGATACATCACCCAGCGCACGCACGACATCCGCGCGGCTCATACCTTTTAATTTTGGAAACTGATCCGGAAGACGGTCATACGTTCCCGTGGCTTCTTCTTTTCCTTCCATGCGCTGTAATCGCTTGTTAGCGATCGAGCGCAGCCGGCTGTATTCCGCACGCAATGTTTTATCACTGATAGCGTGCGCATAAACTAATTGTGGATTGATTGATTTTAACGGAATCGGTGCACCATAAAATAGATCATAATCACGCGCACGCGCTCCGCCTTTATAAACGTTCCTTTTCTTCGCCATTATTCAGATCCTCATTGATAAGACCGCGAACATATGCCGTCATGCTTTCCTGTTCTTCCAGCTTGTTAATTATTCTCTGATCTTTTTCCTTATCCAATTTAAGTACGATCTGCCTGTACTTTGTACGGATATATTCAGTAGGATTAAATGTTTTCATGTCTTCACCTCCGTATCTTTAATTATAGTATGTTAGCATTGTTTTAGTAAATCAGAAAACCATGATATAATTTTACTGCGAACCATTTACAGTTCGCGCCAATAGCCAAGAGAACGACCGACGGACACCCGGTCGTTTTCTTGTTATAATGAATAAGGACATGATGTGTCCACCTTTCAGAAGTCCGCGCGGAACTGACGACCTCCCGTGCGGGCTTTTCTTTTTTT
>OCVV011132793.1_pt1 | contig 14127 bp, 10 predicted proteins | sample 1539721 | NCBI WGS metagenome assembly OCVV01 (sample SAMN02144230, study PRJEB22623) | gut metagenome | biome: sheep rumen | host: Ovis aries | place: New Zealand
CTTCTCCGCGGAAGGAGCGACTGTTCTGACGAACCACGGAGGACTTCCGTTCAAACAGTTTGCCGGCCTGAACGGCGCGACGGTAAACGGAGTGAAGATCATCACGGATAAGGGAATCTATAACGTATCCTGCAGCGTGGCGCTGAAACCGTATTACACCGGAACGATCAACGCGATCCAGACAGGAGATAACACAATCCTCATGAGAGGACTTCCTTCCGATCTTCAGAACGGCAAGGCGACAGTTTCCTATTCCTACCGGGAGGAGGGACAGAGAAGGCCTACAACTGTAATGATCGCAAACGCTGCAGATATAGCAGACGGCGTGATCACTACAGATACGGCCATAGATCCCGCATACACCTACACGGTAACGATCGACTCGGATAATTATTCTCCGATGTCAACGACGCTCATCCTTTCCAGTCAAGAAGCATACTATGTGACCATGAACGTTCCGTTTACGGAGTACTATGCCGCTGAAGGAACAACACAGAGCGTGGATATCGTAACAACAGCTACGGCAAATAAGTTTAAGGGAACGACCGGTCTCGCAAAGGGAACCTACAATAACGGTGAATCCATCCTCGGCGTAACAACGCCCGTGAAGATGGATAAGGACACGTTCATGAAGGTAGTCGGCCTTGGCGCGGCAGATACTGAAAACTATTACTATACGATCCTTGACGAGGAACCGGCTGTTTACAAGACGCTTACGATCAGTGAAGACGGAACTTACAGCTTCAGCGCGGCAGAGGGTACTGCGGGAGATGCGTCTTCCATCACGGTAAGCGAGGCGTACAGCAGCAGATACGGAAACTATCAGATCGATCTGCAGGGAGTTCTGACAGCGGGCGGCGTTACGATCAACGGCGAGACGCAGACGATCTCCGGAATGATCCTTGAGACAAGCGCAGGAAACTTCGGTCTTGCATGCCTCGAGAATTTCTGGCTGGGAACAAGGGTCACAGACGTGGAGGTGGCCTTCTCGGCTGAAGGCGCGCCGGTCATGACAAATCACGGCGGACTTCCGTTCAAACAATTTGCCGGTCTGAACGGCGCGACGGTGAACGGCGTGAAAATCATTACAGACAAAGGAATTTATAACGTACCATGCGGCGTGGCGCTGAAGCCATACTTTACGGGAACGGTAACCGCAGCGGCAGAAAATAACGGACAGGTATCCGTATCCGGTCTTCCGGAGAATATAGATAACGCTGTTATGAGTGTTTATTACACTGAAGGTACGGGCAGAAACCGTACGACCGTATATGCGGCGGAAAATGTTCCTGTGGAAGGCGGCAAGGCAGACATGACAAACGGTCTGATCGGCGGAAAAGATTATACGGTAACAATTAACAGCGATAATTATTCGACCATAACAGCACCAAATACAGTAACAGGAGTTGCGCTGACAGAGTTGAGCGATGACGGAAAGACGATCAAGGTTTCAAATCTGGCAGACGATCTTGAGAATCCGACAGTAACGCTGACATACACGAACTCCGATAAAGAAACAGTTACTGCAGTTGAAAATGCAGCCCTGAAGGATGGAGCTGCAGAACTTCAACGCAAGCTGGACGGAGGCGTCGAATATCAGGTGGTGATCAACAGTGAAAACAGGAATCCGGTCAATGGTGTCAGCGTTTCCGTGCCGGTAACGATCACATCCGCAGAGATCACAGAAGGATCAAAAGAGGATGTTAAGATCGTCTGCAACAGACTGTTCGATGACTTCACGGGAATCAGGCTTGACGGAAAAGACCTGGATTCTGCAAATTACAAAGCTGTTTCAGGATCGACAGAGGTTACTTTTGCCGGGGAATATACGTCGACGCTGGCCAAAGGCGTACATAACGTAGAATTCCTGTATAAAGACGGCAGCAGCGTGCCTACAACGCTTACGGTAAATGAAAGCAAGCCTGCCGACGAACAGAAGCCCGGGGACACTTCAGATGATGAGAAAAAGGGTGAGTCCAAGTCCGAAAGTGATCCGAAATCCACATCTGATAAATCTTCCGGAGCTAAATCAGGAAGCTCATCCGGATCATCATCGGGAAGCGGTTCGGGCAAAGGTTCAGGATCTTCGTCGGGAAGCAGTTCATCTGCCTCCGGCGCAAAGACAGGCGACAGATCAAACGCCGCAGCGTGGGCAGGAATACTGCTGGCTGCAGTGATCGCCGGAATCGGCGCGGTAATTTTCAGAAGAAAGAAAGCTTCGAACTAAGACGAGATGGCAGCCCGCCGGGAAACGGAGAACCGGAATCAGAAGAACAGGTTATCATATCATCGGGACAAGCTGAAATTAAAGAGCAAAAAAATGTTGACGGCAGGTCCGCTTTCTGCGGACTTGCCGCTGACACGTTTTCAAATATCGACTAAAACTTCCCACTTCATGATTAGACTGTTAAAAGACTGTTAAAGAAAAGCCATGTAGGAAGTTTTTATCTGACTTTAAAGCGCTGAATTACTATATGAAGATCCCGCCGGAGAAAAAACATGGTCAGTATGCTCAGGATCATTTCATTTCGGGATGAAGTGATGCTGAGCACACTGAACATACTGAACAGAACTTAAATGAAGGAGCTATTTGTAAAAATGTATATAAAAAAGATTGTGCCATGTCTGCTGGCTGCATTCCTGACCATGGGATATGCCGGCTGCGGAACCGCATCTGCAAACCGGGGCGATCAGGGAAGAGAAACCTCCGGTCTTTCGTCGGCGGAGGAAATATCTGAGTCATCAGGAAACGCCGAAGATGGAGATAATAACGAGGAGGGGAACTCCGGGACAGCTGAAATAATCGGTACGACATCCTCAGAAACGGCAGAACTGCCTTCATCTACGCAGGATATTTTTGCCATGGATACATACATGACGATCACGGGATATGGGAAGAAGGCAGAAGACGCCGTGAACGCGGTGGTGGATGAGATCAGAAGACTGGACGATATGCTCTCCGTAGGAAAAGCGGACAGTGAGATCGCGAAGATCAATAATGAAGGCAGCGGAACGGTATCTGAAGATACTGAGATCATGGTAGAGAAGGCTCTTGAAATCGGAGAAACAACGGGTGGAAAATTTGACATTACGATTTACCCGCTGATGGTGGAGTGGGGGTTTACCACAGGTGATTTCAAAGTGCCGGATGAAGAAAAGATCAGTTCTATTCTGGAAAAAGTAGATTATCAGAAGGTGGATCTTGACAAAGAAAAAGGCGTTCTGTCATTAGGTGAAGGTCAGGGGATCGACCTGGGAGGCATCGCCAAGGGATACACATCCGACAGAGTGATGGATATTTTCAGAGAATATGATCTGGTAAGCGGCGTCGTATCCCTCGGAGGAAATGTAGAATGCTATGGCAAAAAGCCGGACGGGACGGACTGGCGGTGCGGCATTCAGGATCCGGATAATGCCGATGATCCTATGGCGTTTTTGGGGGTCCTTGAGATATCCGACTGCGCGGTGATCACATCGGGCGCCTATGAGAGGAATTTCGAGGATGAAGAAACAGGCAGGATCTACCACCACATCATAGATCCGTCAACGGGATATTCCGCTCAAAGCGGTCTTTCATCGGTGACGATCGTTTCCGAAAGCGGACTTCTGGCTGACGGACTCTCTACTGCAATGTATATTATGGGAGCTGACGGAGCTCTGGAATACTGGAAGGAATATGGAGACGATTTTGAAATGGTTCTGATGACAGACGATGACAGGATCATTGTCACGGAAGGGATCAGCGATCAGTTTACGGGGAATTATCCTGTGACGGTAGAGGAACGATAAGGAAGGAGAGATCCTGACTATGCTTAGCTTAACAACGGAGGACATACTTATATGAGCAACTGGAAAGATATAATAAGCAAGCTTGGGAAAATTAAGCCGGCGGCTAATCTGTGGCCTGCCGGTCTGGCCGGCCTGCTGGTACTGGCAATGCTTCCGCAGACAAAGCCTGTCCTGGAAGATATTCCTGATCTTTTGACAGCGACGGTGAGAGGAGAAACTTCGCCGGACAAGGATAATGAAGAAAAGAAGGAAGAAGAATCAGGCGTCGGTAATTATGAGGACGGCGAGTATGAAGGCAGCTCAAACGGATACGGAGGTATGATCCGCGTCAAAGTGACCGTAAAGAATAAACAGATCACAGCTGTTGATATCCTGGAGGCTTCGGGCGAGACGGCCTCCTTCTTTGAAAGAGCAAAGGGCGTTATCGATAAGGTGCTTAAGGCACAGACATGGGAAGTGGATGTGGTATCCGGAGCCACTTACTCATCGAGAGGCATCCTGGGTGCGATCCAGAACGCGCTGACGGGAGCATCTGTGGTGAACGAGGCCGCGGAAACGCCGTCTCCGGCAGGTTCACTGGAGTCAGAGGACTTCGAGACGCCCGCCGACGGATATGCCGACGGAACTTACACCGGCTCGGGAACCGGCTTTGGAGGAACGATTACCGTACAGGTGACGATCTCCGGAGGCAGGATCACAGACATAGACATTCTGTCTGCGTCAGGCGAGACGGATTCTTATCTTAACAGCGCAAGGAGCGTTATTGACAGGATCATCTCCGCCCAGTCTCCGAATGTGGATACGGTATCCGGGGCGACATATTCCTCTAACGGCATTATAAACGCGGTAAAATCGGCGTTGAAAAAAGCGGCGCAGGCCGCGACGGACGCCAAATCAGGAACAGAAGAAAAAGAGCAGGAGCAGCAGACAGATTCTCAGAGCAATATATTCAGCATTGACGCCGCGGCGATCAAAACAAAACCTGCCAAGACACTTAAGGATGGCGTGTATGCCGGCGCAGGAACCGGCTTTGGCGGAGATATCATAGTCAAAGTCACTGTTTCCAAAGGTCTGATGACAAATATTCAGATCGTTTCCGCGGAAAAGGAGACGCCGGCATATTTTGCGAAAGCAAGGAATCTGGTGCCGGATATATTAAAGAAGCAGACTGCGGATGTGGATACTATCTCCGGCGCTACATTTTCATCGACGGGTATCATTGACGCAGTGAAACAGGCCATGTCACTGGCAGCGGTGCCTGACGGAAGCGGATCAGACGAAGGTAATGAAGGCCTGCCGGAAGAAAAAGCAATGCCGGCGCAGGAGCTCACCGATGGAGTATATACCGGAACAGGCGAAGGTTATGGCGGCGATATAACAGTGGAGGTGAAGGTAAACGGCGGGCGGATCACCACCATTGCAATTACGTCCGCGGAAGGAGAGACGTCTGCATATCTCAGAAAAGCACAGGGAGTGCTGGATTCTATTATGAGAGCCCAGTCTGCGGATGTGGATGTGGTATCGGGCGCCACATTTTCCTCCAATGGTCTTATTGATGCGGTTAAAGAGGCTGTCGCAAAGGCCGTGAAGCAAAATGGCGAAGAATCGGGAGACGGAAAAGAAGCGGCGGATCCGGATAAGACCCATGAAGGAGAAGATGGAAAGGATGCCGGCGGAAGCGATGCGGATGGCGGCAAAGATAAGGATACCGGCGGGGATAAGGATACCACGGAAGACCAGGGCGGAGATGACGGAACAGTCACAGACGGATCTGATGTTGATAAAGATACGGAGGAATCGCGATACAAAGACGGCGAATGCTGGGCAACGGTAGTCTGTACCGACGACGAAACCTTTACATATACGGTGAAGGTAACGGTCAGAGTTGAGAACGGAAGGATCACGAACGCCTCGGCAGAGAGATATGATGATCTGTCTGACGAGGAGATATGGAGTGATAACGACATGTTTTTCAATCGTGCAGCGGATGGCTGGACCAGCAGGGGCGTTGTATATGAGGGCATTCTGAATCAGATCGTAAACAGACAAAGTGCCGACAATATTGATGCGGTCAGCAAGGCGACTTATTCGTCGGAAAGCCTGACTGAAGCCGCGAGACTTGCGCTTAAAGAACTTGAAAAATAAAGAACTAAAACTTTCCCATATGGCATTTCTGAAACGGTCTAATCATAAAAATAACATCTCAAGGACGCTCCCGCTTCTGTCTTGCAGGCAGCGGTACTAATGGATTTTCAGCGTTTGCACTTGAAAATTCAAAGTGCCGCTCGCAAGCCAAAACCTTTACGATGTTATTTTTCATGATGCCGACTGACCATTCATCATGAAATGGGAAGTTTTATAAAGAAACATAAAAACGATACATAAAATAAGAGACGTAAAAAGCATAATGAAATTGAAATACAGTAATTTTATCACAAAGGCCATGGCGCTTCTGATCATTCTGGTCATATTTGCCTGCTATGAGAATATAACTGTGCGAAAGGAAAAGCTGGTGGCCGAAAATGAAGCTGCAGTCCGGGAGGCAGTAGAATATAACGAAAAGATCGAGGTGGAAACAGCGGCGTCCTCGGAAGATGGAAATGAAGGCGGAAGCTATAAAGACGGAACATATGATGGAACCGGAAGCGGTTTTGGGGGAGATATCGCCGTGTCAGTAACCGTAAAAGGCGGTAAGATAGAGACTATAACAGTGAACGATCACGCCTCAGAGGATCCGGCTTACTATTCGCAGGCTGAAGCTGTTGTAGACGCCATGCTGGCGGCAAACAGCACAGAGGTCGATACAGTCTCCGGAGCTACGTTCAGCTCGGGAGGTCTGATTGCGGCGGTGGAAGATGCTCTTGGAAAGGCGGTGGGCTGATATGACAGAGATTGACAGAAGCAGTCTGCTTTCTGACAGGAGGGATTCATCCGGAAGTGAAAAGACGATAATGGGAGGATCCGATGTCAGGGCAGCCGTTGCAGGATCCCTTCGGCAAAAAGCCGGCGGGGAAAACGCTGCGGCAGTAAAATCGGATCAGAAAAAAGCCGGCGGGAAAAGCGCTGCCGCAGGAAAAGCGGAGCAGCGAAAAAGAAAGATCCGTAAAAGAGCAGCTCTGCGCGCGGTGATACAGCTGTTCTTTTTTATCAGCATGCCGGGAGCTTTTGTGGCAGGGTTTTCAGGCGTAAAATATGTTTTTCAGCAGGTATCCACGGGAAGTTCCATCAGCATGAACAGCTTTCTGGCGGCGCTGATCGGATTATCGGCGTTTACGGTTTTGTTCGGAAGGTTTTTCTGCGGATATGTCTGCGCGTTCGGAAGCATGGGAGATCTGATGTACTGGCTTTCGGGGCTGGTCCAAAAAAAGGTCTTCGGAAGAAAGAAGCAGATATCCATTCCGGAAAGCGTATCCGGGGTCCTTCGATATCTGAAATATCTGAACCTGATCGTGATCGTGGTCCTGTGTGCCGTTGGCCTTTACGGAGAACTGTCAGGCACCAGTCCCTGGGATGTATTTTCGCAGCTTACATCATTGCGCGGCGTTGGAAGCACGTATATCACGGGTATGTTTTATCTGGTGCTGATCATTGCCGGTATGTGGTTCAAGGAACGGTTCTTCTGCCGTTTCCTCTGCCCGATGGGCGCGTTTTTTGCCCTGCTCCCGATTCTTCCGATTTCCATGCTGCAGAGGAAATCTTCACAGTGCATCAAGGGATGTAATCTCTGCAAGGATCAGTGTCCGGCAGGAATAAAGCTTGAACCGGACGGACCGAAGAACGGAGAATGCATCGCCTGTGAAAAGTGTGTTCCGGTATGTCCCAGAGGAAACATAACCCATACAGAAAGCAAGCTCCTGAAGAACGAATACCTACTCATTCTCATAAGAGCCGTTCTTTTCTTTGCGCTCGGATGCTATCTCGGCTTTTGCCGCTTCCTCTGAAACCGGGGACGTAGACAAGTTCCGCTTACGGAACCGGGGACGGAGGCAAGTTCCGCTCATGAAACCGGGGACGGAGGCAAGTTCCGCTTACGGAACCGGGGACGGAGAAGTGTTTCATCAGGCCGGGGATATCGTAAAATATTCCGGAAGGAAACAGTCTGATCCTTTCAAGCTATGATCATCCGTGATGTCAGAATCCCCGTACAGGTCAGAACTTCTGATCTGTACGGGGATCCTTTTTTGATATCATCATATTTATGTCTTTATTTGAGGTTTTTGTGAATTGGTTCTAAGGCAGAGAATTATGCTGCAACCGGGATCTCTTCAGATACCGTTTCCGGTGCAAGGAATTTTCTGTCGTAAAGCTCGTTGAAGAATACTGTTCGACACTCGAAGATGTATGGAGTGATGAAAATGAAGCCGATGCCAAGTGTAATGATTCCTAACAGGATCCATCCGATGAAGGAAAGGTCCAGTTTAAAGAGATTCCACTTCTCGCCGTCCATCAGCTTGCGGCTCTGATTGATTGACTCGATCGCTCCGAGCTCAGGGTTTCTCATGAGTAAGTAGCCTGACATTGCGTAAGAGTAGCTCTTTATAATTCCGGGTACGATCAGAAGGAGCGTCCAGAATAAGAGGAATACTCTTGTGAGAAGCCCTAACAGAAATGTTTCGCCGAAGTTCTCTTGAAACGGAGAAAAGAGATCTTTCAGTTTCGGCATTTCGTGCTGAGAATTTTTGTAATAAATCTTTTGCAGTCCCACCTCCAGGGGGCCTGCGAAGATGAGTCCGATGAATGCGAAAAATGAACTGCTGACAGCGGTAATAATGTCACATATTATGTTTGCCAGAAGGGATATTCCCAAACGTTTTTTCAGATTCAGTTTTGCTGTTGATTTAATTTCTTTTCTTGTCATTGTTTTTTCCTCCTTGGGTTGTTGCTGTTGTGTTATTTGATGATGTAAGAATAACAATCAAAGCTGAACCCTAAAGGGGAAAAATATTAAAGAAAGCTTAACAAACCTGAATATAGTCCGCAGACGGACATCAGCTACCCGGTCTTTCAATCTTGAAGGAATATGGGAAATTGACGAAAATTCCTATACAGGAGCAAAAATTCAAATGTTCATCTCCACAGCATCCGGAAATGCAGCGGCGTCATGCCTGTGACTTTCCTGAAATACATAATAAAATGAGAAGCGCTGTAAAAACCGCATTTTTCGGAGATGTTCTCGATACTTTCCGAGGTGGTGTCAAGCAGCTGTTTTGCCATACGGATACGCACGGACAGAAGGTACTGGTGCGGGCTGACGCCGGTATATTCCTTGAATTTACGGATAAAATAGGATTTGCTTACGGAATATCGCGCGGCGAGCTCTTCTACGGAAAGGTTCGTATCATTATAATGTTCTTCCATATAAATGATCGCAAGTTCGATAGCATTGCGTATACCATGCAGTTTTTTCTGATTCAGCGGGAAAGTAAGAGCGGCCAGCAGCTCATGGACCAGGATCGAGTACCGGTGTTCATCGGATATGCCCCGGGGAAACTGATTCAGGATCTGCCGGAAATAGCGCTCAATGTCCGGGTTTCCATTGACGGGGAAAACCACGCCGTTGATGCGGTTGATCTCTCTGATATATGCCTTGATAACAGGACCGTCCAGATGCAGCCAGTACATGCGCAGGCTCTCGGAGTGAGTATAATATTTTTGCTCCTCACCCAGCTGCATGGCTATGATACAGCCTGCATTTGCGCAAAAATGTCCATGCTCATATTCAAGCGTCAGTTCGCCTTCCGTGATCAGCATCAGCTGACAGGTGCCGGTATCCGAGCGGGGCCGGGAGAAACTGTAGCCTTTTGTGCAATGATAAATTCCTGCGCGCTCGGTAGAAAAAAGATTTTCTGACGCAAAAGGCCCGGGGGTATGAAAATATCTGATGGAATCCGAAAGGATGCCAGATTCATTGAGCATAACCTTCCTCCTTAACAAAAGAATACTTTTTTGATATTTTTGCATTTTTTTTTGTGATGAATTATGGATGGTCTGAGTATAACATATAGATATGAGAAAGCAAGGACATGTGTGTCCGATGAGAGAACGAAATCAATGGATCAAAGATCCGCCTTATCAGAAAAGGAGAGAGCTATGGGTAAAATTCGTTTTGGTATAGTCGGTATTGGAATGATGGGAAAAATGCATATGACTAATCTGCAGAGAAATCCACATGCAGAAGTAGTAGCCGTATGCGCCCGCACCGCGAGCAAAGTAAAAGCCGTACAGGAAGAGTTCGGCGTTCCCTATGGATATACAAATGTGGATGAGCTGCTGGCCAATCCGGAAATTGACGCTATCGTCGTAGCCACAGGTGCCGACGCTCACAAGGAGCCCGTGATCAAAGCCTGCAAGGCAGGAAAACATATCTTCTGTGAAAAGCCGCTGGCAAAAACGCTTGAGGACTGCGCAGAGATCGAGGAGGCAGTTGCCGCAAACGATGCAAAGATGTTTACGGTCGGCTTTATGCGTCGTTTTGACCCGTCCTACGCAGAGGCAAAGGCAAAGATCGACGCCGGAGAGATCGGCACTCCGATCCTTTTCAAAGGAGTATCTCTGGATCCGGACACAGTACTGCCGGCACATCTGGAAGGCGTAAAGAAGGGTATCTATGTACCATGGTTCATCGAGATGGGAAGTCATGACACAGATCTGGCAAGATGGTTCCTGGGAGGCGATCCGGAGGAGTGTTTTGCGACAGGAGACGCATATGTATGCAAAGAACTGGCTGACTATAACGATTATGACAACGGCTTCTCTTTGACAAAATTTGACAACAACACAACAGCTTATATTCAGGTAGGCCGCACAGGCACATGCAGTCATGTGGAGAGTGAGATCGTTGGAACAAAAGGAACGATCCGTGTAAACTCCGTACCGAGAAAGAACTATGTTTCTCAGTTTACAAAAGCAGGCGTAGTGGAGGAGTGTCAGGAAAGCTTCCTGATGAGATGGCGCGATGCTTTCGAGGGCGAGATCAATGATTTCGTAGACTGCATCATGACCGGACGCAAACCGGAGACAACAGCACATGACGGTACAATGAGCCTGAAGTATTGTCTGCAGCTTCATCAGGCATATCTGGACGGAAAGAAAAAATAATATTAACTTTTTTGATATGGAGAAAAGAAAATGAGTAATAAAGAAATTCGTGTAGGTGTTATCGGCGTTGGTTTCATGGGACAGGATCATCTCAGACGTATTGCCAAGGTGACGGACGGCGCCGTTGTTTCGGCAATTTATGATATTAATCAGGAAAAAGTCGCAGAGCTGGCCGCAGAGTACGGTGCAAAAGCAATGCCGACAGAGGATGACCTGATCAATTCTGATGAAGTAGACGCAGTTATCTGTGCCGCATGGGACGGAGCTCATGCAGCTATCGTAAATAAGTGTATTGCTGCGGACAAGCCTATCTTCTGCGAGAAGCCGCTGGCAACGACGAAGGCTGACTGCGAGGAGATCGTAGAAAACGAAAAAGCTTCCGGCAAAAAGCTGGTACAGGTCGGCTTTATGCGCCGCTACGACAAGGATTACAGAAAGATCAAAGATATCCTTGATTCAGGAAAGCTTGGCGCGCCTCTGATGGCACACTGCTACAGCCGTACGCCTTCACATCCTGAGAATTTCCTGAATTCACAGCACGTAACACAGATCCTGATCCATGAGATCGATCAGTTCAGATGGCTTTTCGGAGAGGAAATCGTTAAAGGACAGATGCTGGCTGCAAAACATACTCAGTTTGCGCCGGACACCATTGAAGATCCTTACCTTTGTCTCATGTGGACTGAGAGCGGCGTTTTGATTGACGTGGAGTCCTCAGCCAACAGCTATTACGGCTATGAGATCGGAATGGAGATCGTCTGCGAAAAAGGTACTATTACATTGCCGATCCCGGCAGAGCCGATCGTTAAGTCACGTCTGGAGTGTACGACAGAGGTCATGGATGACTGGCTTATGAGATTCCCGGAGGCATACGATAACGAAATGCAGTCCTGGGTAGATCATCTTCTCGGAAAAGATGTTCCGGAGGGACCGGGAAGCTTTGACGGCCTGGCAGCCAACGCCATCGCCGATGCTCTCGTAGAATCACAGAATAGCGGTCTCCCGGTAGAGGTTACCTTCCGCTGATCCACGGAACCGGGGACGGAGACGGGTTCCGCTTTTCTGAAACTGGGGACGGAGACGGGTTCCGCAATAAATTCAAGTCTCGACAGGGACGTACATTTTTCTAAGTTTTTTGTTTTGACAGATAGCGGCAGAAAAGTGTGCGTTCCTTTTTTTTGCCTTGTGATTTTTGCGACGGAAAGGGGAGTTCCGTTATCTTCAGATTTTTTTGCGGGTTTAATATCGTAAGGCGGAGTGGAAGAGCTTTGGGACCGCCGCGGATGTCGTCCTGACAATGGTGCAGAAAAAGAATCATCTTACAGAAAGTTTGCTTCTTTACGCAAGGTTTGTTATTATAGCTATCATAACAGCATAGAGGAGAGCTTTGCGAAGAGTTTTATTACTTTAAACAGAGGTGGAAAAATGAAAAAGAATTATTTGGGAGTGATTCCAGGGCTGGCTGTCTGCGCAATTCTCCTGGCGGGATGTCAGGGATCAGAGGTGACGCCGGAAAAACCAACGGAGAGCACGGTCAGTATAAATGATGAAACGAGCAATGTAAGCGAAACAGCGGCAGAATCTGAGACGGCTGTGTCGGACATATCACATATGGAGCCTCCGGTCAAAGAGTATTCTTCATTGGGAGAATCGATCACAGAGGATGTTTCAGCGATCAGCGTTGAGGAAGGGTTGATCACCATTGGCGATACGGAGACGGGATTTCAGGTTACGATCAATGAGAATACGATCCCGGGAGGTTATGATGTCTACGGCGAAGGAGATTATTCCGGAATCCTGTACCTGTATCCGGACGAGGAGCAGATGTCCAGTGTCGCCTGTCAGCGTTTTGACCACCAGAGCAAGAGCGCAGATGAATTTCTGGAGAACCTGATCAGTGGATATGGTACAAATTATGCGCATCAGAATGAAAAAGATTCGATTACCATGGGCGGACATGAGTGGTGGACGCAATCGATGGAGATGAAGATCGGCGGCAAAAAAGATATTATCACATTTTATGTGGCAGATATCGATAACTGTAAAATAGTATTAACAGGTAAAGAACGTGTCGACAGCGATGAACAGACAGAATTGTCAGCTTCATTGCAGCTGATCATGGATCAGTGCATGGAGACAGTTGTGATTTTGAATTAAAACTTCCCGTTTCGCGGTGAAAGGTGAGCCGTGATCATGAAAAATAAGATTGGGAAGGGTCTTGTGCTAAATTTAATCGGACGGCAAACGGTCCTTTGACTGGCTTTTTAAGGCCGGACAAAGGGCCGCGTTTTGTGTGGTTATTTGTTTAAATCTGCAAGTTCTTTTTCCGTGAGCCTGCGGTACTTGCCGGAGCGCAAAGAAGGATCCAGCACAAGCGGACCCATTGACAATCTTTTCAGGTACAGGACTTCTTTGCCGACAGCGTGGAACATGCGTTTGATCTGATGGAATTTTCCTTCCCGGATCACTATTTCCACCTCCGAGACATATAGCGGAGCGTTTTCGGGCCGGAATCCTGAGATATCGATTTTGACAGTACTGTTTGATCCGGTCTTAATGGTAAGATCCGTCAGATCTGCGTTGTTATCATATTTTTTCACATTCAGGATACGAAGATCTGCAGGCAAACAGGTAAAGTCTTCAGTAATAGTTATTCCGTTTCGAAATCTCTCTATATCGGTCCGCGTGACTTCCCCAAAGACGCAGGCATAATAAACTTTGTCAACATGCCGTTTCGGAGAAAGAAGACGATGTGCGAGCTGCCCGTCGTTCGTGATCAGGAGCAGACCCTCCGTGTCTTTGTCCAGGCGGCCCGCCGGGAACAGATCTGTCCTTTTCTGTTCCTCATCCAGAAGATCGATAACTGTCATCTGTCCGGAATTTTCGTCTTTTGTCGCGGAAATATATCCGGCAGGTTTGTTTAACATATAATATGAATATTCTTCATGATAAACCGGACGGTCAAAGTAACGAATGTCCATGCTCTCAGTCACGGGCATGCCGGGATCTTTTATGATAGAGCCGTTGACAGCAGCCTTGCCTTTGCGGATGTTTTTTTTGATATCACTGCGGGTTCCAAGTCCCATGTCAGCCAGTAATTTGTCCAGTCGCATACCTGTCCTGATGATTCCTTTCATTAAAAGAGGTTTTAATAGGTAATTGCGAAACTCAGCAGGATGGGAAATTTGTGTGAATGATTCAAACAATCTGCACAAGCATTAGAACTTCTGCATGAACGGA
>OCVV011350930.1_pt1 | contig 14126 bp, 22 predicted proteins | sample 1539721 | NCBI WGS metagenome assembly OCVV01 (sample SAMN02144230, study PRJEB22623) | gut metagenome | biome: sheep rumen | host: Ovis aries | place: New Zealand
AGCTTAACTTCCCAACTGTCAAGATGCTTTCCTTCAAGCATATTGTTTGGTGCGTTGTCCACATCTTCAAAGAAATCGCTATAACTTGGAGTGGCTGATGGGTTCACACCACCTGTTGTTGCGCACAAAATATCTGAATCCTGAATAGTTGGATTTGAAGGGTCGAAGTTCTTTAAGAGAACGCCGGCATCCATCTGGAGTTCATTGAAAGTGCTCTGTGGAATTACTGTAAATCTTCCTGCCATTGTCTTTGTTTCCTTTCTAATAAAATCTTAATACTGACAGAGAAACTCTGCCGTTATGTTCATATAGTATCTTTTAATTGCGGGATCGTCATCATCTACTCTTTGAGCAAATGGTGTTCCACCGCCAAAATAGATTCGTCCATCGTCAAACTTAACTGTTGGAACTTCTGTTGGTCCAATAATTCTTCTTGCGATTTCATCCTTCTTCAGAGAAGCCTCTTTCCAAGATGAACTTCTGTACCAAAGATTGACATTGATTGAAACCACATTCCCAAGGGTGTCTGTTGGGTTTGTATATGTCAAATAAGGATAAGTCGCATTTGAAGGAACTGTTGTCGCATCATAAGCCTTGATTCCGAACGAATTCCAAAAATCATGGATTGCTTGTTCCTTCGTCTTCATCGGTTGGAATCCTCCATTCTTCTGCTGACACAACTCTCATATTGAGTGTTGCTGAATCCGGTGTTTTCTTCTCTGTTCCATCACTCGTGATTCTGAAACTCTTTCCATCACTCAATCGTCTGATGATTCTTTCGTGTTTCAAGAGAACATTCTTATTCGTTGTGATGGTGAACAGATTTGTAACTCCATCGTGTTCAGCAATCTTTCCCAGAGTTGAAGTGTCGAGTGAAATTGCCGCCTTGAATTTCGCTCCTGGCACATAAGTGTCGATTGTTCCATCGAATCCGTCCTCCGTTGATATTACATCTATCATTTCGCATTCGACCATTGCAGAACTTAATAAACTCATGGCAACTTCCTATATTTCGAAAGCCTTGAGCCGAAAACGTCTCTCCAAGAATAGCTTCCACCATTCTGTCCGCTTCCGCTTGCTTTCGAATATGAATATCCGGAGAACGATTCTGATTGATAAGGAGAATTGAGTGCTTCTGCATTCTTTTCCACCCATCTGTCTACTTCTTCAGCAATCTCGAGAACTTCCGGAGGAATCCTCAATAGAGAAACAGCACCCTCGAAATGCTCGTCTTTGAGCGCCTCCGTTGGGTGCTGATAAATCCCATCATTGAGGACAGAGTTTTCGATTCTGAAGAACTGTCCATCCAATATTCCGACATCGGACAAATCAAGCACACCATTTTCGATTGTGAATTCTCGTTCAATTGTTTCTGCCTCGAAATAATTGTGGAGAAAACCGCAAATCTCGTTGATTCTGTGCATTGGTTTACCCTTTCTATTTGCTATTTGTCTTCTTTGCAGAAGAACTTTTCTTTGTTGTCTTTTTAGGCTTTTCAGGTTCTTCGGCTTTTGGCTCTTCTTCAAGGTCTGGAATCTCTTCAATTAAAGCAATTCCTCTCTTATTTTTCTCCCCTGATAATTCAGAGATTCGAGCCAAGCTTGGCTTCAGACCGAGTCGAGGATATTCATCCCCGACTTCGTATCTGTGGCCATTATCCTGAAGGTCTATAAAGAGTTCTTTCACTCTAAACATACCTTTTTGATCCCTTCTGTTAATTAAGCACCGAGGTTCTCGCTTGGTGTCTCATTGTTTCCGGCATTGATAGTTACAACAGAAATTCCGTCAAGGTATTCTGCCCAGATTGTCATTCCCATGATAGCGAATGTCTCTGATGAAGCATTGCCGTATGAACCCTTAACATGAACCCCAACAAGGTTTGTTGCTCCGTCTACTGTGTAAACAAGGTCTGACTCTTCAAGGTCAGCTTCGTTTGGTGCGATATAGTAGAGGTCAAGGTTGTCAACAGGTGTTGCGATAACCTTTCCTTCTGGAATTTCAGAAGAGAGGATCATTGAAGATGCACCCATGAAGTCCTTGATGTACTGAACACCGAACTGATTCTGAATTGTTACGTTTGCTGAACCAAGATACTTGTAAACATCAAGTGTGTTTACGAAAACAACAACACCACCTGGCATTCCCTTATGAAGTTTCTTGAACTTGTCTACAACCTTACCGATTGCCATTGAAACAGCCATCTGGAATGTTGTCTGTGTGTCTGTGAGTGTTCCTGTCTGAAGGAATGTATAGAACTTATCGAGGATAGCAACTGTCATTTCATCAATGAGTGCGTTGTCTGTCTTCTCGTTAGCGATAGAAGCACCATACTTGAGGATGTCTTCTGCTGTTGTTCTCTTTCTGTACTTCTCGAGAACAATCTGTTCTGACTTCTTCTTCTTGATTTCGAAGTCTGTTACCGGAATTTCTACTCCAGCGGCCGGACTCTCTGCAAGGCCACTCTTTGAGTTTGCTGTGTAGGCAACAAGCTCTGTTCCTGGAACCATCTTAATAGGATTTGAAATGCCGAGAATGGCTTCAAGTGCATCCCAAGATGTTGCGAATCTTGTTGCAAGGTCAAGTTCTCTTGCTGTTACTTTTGAAAAATCATTTGCCATTTTTCTACTCTCCTTTTCGAAAATAATAATTTATCTACCGAAAAGTTCATGATTGTCTGCAATAGCCTGAAGTCTTTCAGCTCTATTTGAGATTTTCATGATTTCTTCTCGTGAACTGTAAGTTTTGCCACCTTTCGGAGGTTCTTCCGCTCCCGCACCTTTTGTCTGTGAAGATGTGATGAAGCCTGACCACTTATCTGTGATATTCTTCTGAAGTTCTTCGAGGTTCTCGAGTTTTCCATCTTCGCCAAGTTTCATTCCTTTGAAGTCTGTGACTCCCAGAATTGACTTGATGTGTGATTCTCCAACCTTGCTCTCTTTCAAAAGTTCTGTGTAGGCTTCTTTCACTTTAGCCTCGGCTTTCTCGCTTTCAATGTTCTTCTTGAATTCTTCAAAAGCCTTGTGTTCATTGTAGAACTTCTCTTTCCACTCATTGTCATCCTTGCCTTCGAGTGCCTTCTGGAGTTTTTCATTCTCCTTCTGAAGTTTTTCAGCCTTTTCAGCTCTCTCCTCGGCATCATCGAGTTTGGCTTTAAGAACCTTTGTAGTGTTTGAGTGTTCTTCAACGATTGCGCTGACCTGTTCCTCGGTCAATCCCATTCCTTCAAGATACTTGCGTGATAGTGACATTTTGAAATCTCCTTTTCTTTGGGTTATTTTCTTTAAACCTATGAGACGAGGAGTGGCATTTCTTCGCCATTCCTCGCCTTTAGTATAAACTTAGTTGTTTTTTTATACAATACAAAATTTTTCTAGCCATTTTCGAGTTCTTTTTTGAGAACGTCATTGTATTCTCCGATATGGTCCTCAATAGCCGGTCGAAGAAATTCCTTGTCAGATAGTTCAATCTTTCGAGCATATTCGACATTTGTTCCGACTATTACATAAGGGATGCCATATCTTTCTGGTGCAATCTGCCCTGTGTATTCACCGGACTTCTTCTCTTTCTTTGACTTGCTTCCCTTCTTCTTGGATGCGTATTTGGATTGTGCTCTGTCGGCCACATATTTCGTTTTGCTTGGTTCTTTTCCTCCAACAGCCGAAACGATGGAGTTTCGAAGAAGACCTGTATCGACCGGACAGAGGTTGGCCGCATATCCTTCCGCTTTGATTCCACATATCTCAAGAGCCTTTTCAACGGCTTGGTCTGCTAACTTCTGAATCTCAACCTTGTTGTTTTCCGTGATTTTCATACTACATCACCAATCCTCTCCGGTCTTCATCTTGTACCATTCTTTGTAGTTCATGTCCTTAATCAATTCACCGGTTTCGTTGTCTCTTCTCTGGGTATAAGTGTTCGGATATTTTCCAAGGACAGTTTCAATTCTACATCTGCAATTGTAAACCAAAGAAGGATGTGCCGTTGGGTCACCTGGTTCCATGATTTCATAACCTTCCGCTTCGAACGGCTCGTCAATATCTTTGATTTGTCCGTCTAGTTCTGCGTGACCATAACGTGTGCGATTATCCAGAGTGGCGAGCCATTTCTTCTTGACTTCAATCCCTTTGTCTTCAGCTTCGTGCATTCGATACATTCTGCCTTGATTTTGTGCTGATGTGACCATCGTTCTTGCGTGTGTGGTTAATTGTGCGAGGTTTCTATTTGGGATAACCTTGGAAAGTCTTCTTGCTATCTTGTCAATAGAATTTCCGTTCATAATTCCTTTTGCGACTTCGTTCTTGATGGCTTTATAATTCCAAGCAATATCCTTTCCCTTCTTCAGTTTCTTGGATGGAAGAATCCTTGCATTTTTAACTAGAATCTCATGGATTGCGTGTTCATTGTAAATACTAAAGCTAAAACTAACACCGGCTTTCTTCTCCAACTCAAAAGCGGCATAGTTCGTGTTTATCTGAAACACACCAGGAAGAGTTCCATTGATAAGGTTTGTTGCGGCTTGGTTGTAGTTGTAGAGAGTGTTTGCAAGGGATTCGGCTTTGTTCTGCCATTCCTCACCCTCGAAGATTTTCTCCTCTAGCCATTTTCTGTATTGGTCATCCGTCTTCGTGCCATTCTTGATGGCTTCCTTGAAAGCCTTGTCCTCTTCCTTGAATGCCTTTAGAAAGACATCCATTTCGTGCTGAATGTCTTTCGAGGCTTCTGTGTATACTCGGCGAATCCTATTTTCGAGTTTTCTCAACTCTTTTTCTGTCAGTTCGTTTGAAACATCCTTCATGGATTCACCTCAATTCTATTCTTCTTCTGGTGTCGGAGGCTGATTTCCTTCCTCTTCTTCTCCAGAACCTTCTTCTTCGCCTTCAAGGTCTTCCTCTCCGAATCTTGATTCGTTTTCAAGGTCTTTTCTAGCAAGGATTCCGCTGATTTCATCCGTACTGATGAATGGCAATTTCTGGAGGACTGTTTCTGTGTCGAGATAATCTGATGAAGAAAGAACCATCTGTGTCTGTTCTGCTTGATTGCTGATTCGATTTCTCTTGAACACCGGTGTGTCCTCAATTCCAAGAAGTTCAAGGATGCTCTGAATGAAATCAATTATCTGAAGTTCAAAATCATCCGCTTCTTCGTCCATTGGCTGATAGGCCGCATCGATATGGTCGTTTGTTGCTCCGGCGGCGATTGTGTGAACATCAAGTCCACCGAAATCTTCGTAAATCTGCGCTCTTATATCATCCGTGAATGTCTTTCTTGCGTTTGATGGAATCTCCTGTGTGTATGGTGTAATTGCCTGGTCTTCTCCACTTGTTACAACGTGCTGAAGTTTCAATCTTCTTCTGAACTTCGCCTGATCCGCTTCAGACATTCCATCAGCACCACTAATCAGCCAATAGATTTCAGCGCAATCTTCGAGGTCATTTGCAAATCCGCTCTTGATAAGGTCAAAAGCATCAATGCTTCCCTTCATTCCAACGAGTGTGGATTGATGAAGAGGGCTTCCCCAAAGAGGAACAACAGGGAATCCGTCATAGTTCGAATATTCGATTCCTTCGACTCCACATTCTTCTGTGGATGTGTATGTGACTTTGTAAGGCATTGGCTCTGTCAATCCATCAGTTCTCTTGAGTTCTCCTTCGCCTTTGCCTTTCTTGTATTTCGAGAAGCCTTCTTCTTCGTAAAGAACAACCATAAGTGGCTTGTCTGAATCCACCTGCCAAAATCTGATTCCGGCTCGAAGGTTTCCGTTCTCTTCATCCCAAAGAGGAACGAATTCGAGAAGTGAAAACACTCTCAATCTGTTAAGGTCCCAGAAGCCGAATGACAATCCGTGAATAAGTGACCAATAGGCCGCTTTCTTCAAGTCTGTGTCAAATCTCTGTCCGAGTTTCTCCTTGGTTTCGTCCTTCGTGATTTCTGTTCCATCTTCCTGTGGAACTTTAACCTTGTGTTTTGAGAAGTTGACTCCATTTCCAAGAGAATATGTGCACCTCTGTGTGTTTAGTCTGTGGAAGAAGTTGGAGCATAGCTTGTTGTTGCTTGCCGTCACATCCGGAACTTTTGAACCGGTCGCATTATACATATAGCGAACGTATTTCATGACAGTTGTGTTTCTCTGTGCATCGTACTCATCGGCATCAACCGCAATCTGGTACATTTCACTAGACTTGTGCTGATTGATTGCTTTGAGGATGAATTCGGCAAGATGATTTTCCGCTTTCGCCTTTTCGAAGTCCTGAAAAGTTAGCATTCTTTTTACCTCCCTTTTCTTGGTATTGGTGTTTGTGCTTTCTGTGATTATATTAAATCATTTACTAGAAATATCCAACATTTTGTGGAGCATACTGTGAAAGCTGAATGATTCCGTTTGAGTCCACCTTTGCCAAGTGGTTCGTTTCAACGAAATAACGAACCGCATCACAGATATGGTCTGCAATCTTAACCGGTCTATCGTCCGGTGCTTTTTCATCCCAGACATATCCTCCGGCTTCTTCGGACCATTCCTTGATTGATGAATCCATTCTGATGATTCCATACTGAATGCACTTGTTAGTGTCTCTGATTCCGTCTAGGACATTGTTCTTTGCTTTCTTAACCTTGAAGAATCCTCTTCTCTTCAGTTCTGCAATAAATGAAGCGGCCGAAGGGTCAACGATTGTCTTGATTGTGTCTGTGTATTGGGTTTCTCCTTTTTCAATTAGCGAAGCCTGAACCTTGAAGAGTGGTTCAATAAGTTCACATACATGATCCGCATATTCGGAATCGGTCAACTGTGTTCCGGTATCTCGTCCGGAATAGTAGTATCTTCGCCAACCCCACCAAACCTTGCCGACCTTTACCCAGAGGACACAAGCAAATGCGTTCATAGTTCCATAGTCGATTGATAGCTGAAAGTTCTCCATGCTTCCGAAGGTGTCTTCTGAAAGTGCAAAAGGGCATTCGCCAATTGATTCTTGATAGTGTGGGAAGATAAGTCCTTCAGCCTGTGTCCACTCGCCTTTGATGTATCTGTCAAAATAGACAGTTCCTTCATACTCTTTTTTTAGGTTTTCAACAAATGATGGTGGAAGAAAAGGATTGTCATCGATGATGTATTTCTGAACATAGATGTCGAGTCCTTCCTTATCGAGGAATGTCTTTTTTAGCCAATGGTTTGGAGACTCTGGGTTCAATGCTCCATCAAAACAACTGTAAGGCTTGTCGAGTCGAGATTTTAGCATTTCCCAAACTTCCTTGTTCCACTTGGCTACCTCGTCACCATAACAATACTTGACCGATGCACCCTGAATCTTTGCAACCTGTGAAACCTTTTCTGCGCCTAGACAGTAGACTTCTTCACCACATATCATAGCCGTATTAGTTCCACTCTTAATATTGCCGATTAGTTTATCGGTGTATATTTCACGCATCGGTCGAAGAACGTTTCGTTCAATAGATTCTCTTGATACTCCCAAAATAAGATTCAATCCTGGCTTTCCGGCTCTCTCTCGAATTCTCATGGGAACTATGTATGCCGTATCAACAAAAGATTTTCCGGATCGTACCGCACCAATCTTGAAATTATATCGGCTGTTTGCGTTCAGGATATATTCATTCTGCTTTTCGCTCATTTTGAGACTCTGCATTCTGCCTTACTCCTTTCAAGATTTGGTCAAGATGTTCGATTGAAGAATTATCAACTGTTTCAAAGCTATCTTTCTGACCGAGATAATTCTTGCCGAGGAAAATTGCCATTGAAGCATTGGTTTTCGCAAGCTCCAATTGGTATCTCCTCAACTTATAATTTCGCATCATACCTCCAAACTCTTTGTGATATTCAGCGAATGTCATCTTGTATGTTCTTTTGCACCATCTGGTCAATGTGTCAATGTTGGCAGATTTCCCAGAAGGGTCACGGAAGAACCAACAAATCTCTTTTTGAGTGAGTCCAAGTCCCACGAGGTCTTCGAATGTTTGCTTGTCGAATTCCTTTCTTGCTCTTGCCATTTCACATTTCTCCGTCTTTTTATGCTCATTTATCGTTAATTAGTTCTAAAATCATTATATTATCAACGCATAAATCTTGCAAATAAGACACAAAAACGTGCTTATTTTTCTTCGAAATCATCACTTTTTGTTCCGATTTTGAGTTTTTCTGAAGCATTTTTGAGCAAAACTGATACATTTTGTTCTTTTTTAGCACGTTCTTGAAGTGTTTTATACACATCACGGAAGTTGGCACGATCTGCTGTCACGTTCTCCGAGATGCATAAGCTCTGGTACCCTAATCTCTTGACGCACTGCCTTGTTATTTCGTCGAAGCTGTCGAGAGCTTCCTGTTCTCTGTACATGCCTTTATAGTGGATGGCCTTCTGTACCTGCTCCCATCCTTGTGACCAATCTTCCTGAACACCGGATGATAGTTCAGCACATTTTTCTCGAAGTTGTGCAATCTTTGGAGGCCAAATTTCTGTTTCTACCCATAGGTTGAGAGCCGTTTCTGCCACCTTGTAGTCTATATCCTTTAATCTCTGATACCATAGTTCAACGGCTTGTGAGTTAGGAAATAGATTCTCTTTTGGATAGAATGTCTTCATTGCGGCCGCTATCATAGCGAATTCTTTTTTCTCCATATCGTTCGATTCTCCTTTGTCTATTCTGTTCCCGCCCAACCAGCAAGCATCGAATAAGTTTCATCGAGTTCCTGTGCAACTCTTGCTCGTGATGTCTGACCAAAAGCGGACCTTTTGTTTCCGTTGCTGTTGTTTGATTTGATTTTCTTTTCCTTAACAGCATCAAATACCCATTTACGAAGAACCAGGTTGTGATTCTTATATTTAGTTCCTTTCATTTCGATGTATTCATCCAAGTATTTGATAGCTTCTTCTGTGTTCACTGATCCATATTCGTTTTCAAGTCTGTTGAATTCGTCTTCAGTCAGTCGAACGTGTTTAAATTCACCGAAGCATTTCTTTGATGGTTTCTTTTTCTCCGAAGGAGAAGAGGCCATGTGTGGTATATATGGTTCTTTATCTTTATCTATATTTATTTCTTTATCTTTCTTTTTATCTTTATCTAAATCTTTATCTTTATCTAAATCTATATCTATATCTATATCTAAACCTAAATCTAAATCTGCGTTCTCCGAATGTTCTCCATTTGTTCTCCATTTGTTCTCCGTTTGTTCTCCGCTTGTTCTCCACTTGTTCTCCGCTTGTTCTCCGATAAGCTTTTTTGAATCGGAATTCTTGAACGTATCTACTAAAAGCGAATCGTCTAAAGGTGTTCCAGAATCAAAGGAATATGAGCCGTTATCCTTTAATTTCAGCATTCGTTTTTCGTCAAGATACTGTGTTTCATGGTAACGATTTTTAGCAAGTGTGTTGTGCATTCTCCAATGTTTGATAACAATAACCCCATTTTCAAACACTAAAAGGAATCTCTTCGCAATCAAGAGGTTTAAATCATCTTCGCTTGCTCCAACAAGTCTTGATATTCTCTTCGGATTTCCTATAAATCCATCATCATCTGCTCTCATGTTCAAGTGAAAATATAAGCATTGCGTGGATAATGGCATATCCAAGAATGCGTCACTATCGCAAATCTTCATCGTAAACATTCTTTTATTTGCCATCTTTTTCTACCTCCTCGATACTGTAAGAATATGAATCTATCTGGTGAGTCATTGCTGTCTGAATAAAACTTACAGCTACTTCGAAAGTGTTGAATTTAAGGAAGATCATGTCCTCTTTATCATCTTTTGCTTCAATAGTTACTAAATACATTTTCATTTCCTCCTTTATGTAAAAACAATGAATTTCTGGAATAAAAAAACCGCTACACTCTCGGAGTCTCACCCTCTCTTCAAGTGTTGCGGCTAATGATTGACCAACAATATTGAATTCTATCACGGCCATTGAATGGGTGAGAGAATTCAATAGTCGGTCTGTACCTTTGAGAATCGAACAATTTCTCTTTACTCGTATATTGTAGTACTTCGGTGAGATATTATCAAGCAAAATGTGAAATTTTTGTGACTAAATTTCGGTTATTCGGATTCCTTTGAGATATAGCATCATCTTGCGCTTAATGATATATTCTGGAGTCCTAAACCCCTTCGTATCTTCCACGATGTAGTTCCCTTCCTGGTCATAGTAAGTGAAATCTGCAATATAAGAACACTCTCTTTCCAGAACTTTGCCTTTTATCATTCCGCCTCTAGGTCCCAATCGATCCGGTTCTTTCTGAACCGGAATCAATATAAACTTCACTTGCCTTTCTAGGCTCGTAATTTGCCCCATTTCGGCTTTCTCTTTTAAAACCCTATATCTGTTCGCTTCACGTTTAGAATCAAAGAGAATGCCATCAATTTCGACTTTCTGCGAATGATATTTGCTTTTTCTATATGCCATTAAGATGTTCTCCTGCTTCTTCGTATGCTCTTTTTAATTCTTTTCGAAGGTCTGCTGTTGTTGCGCCGTCCTTTATACCTACGAGTGCCCAACTTGGGAGTGGCTGTTCTTTATATCTGCATCGCCAAAGGTGAAGGCAATTTTCGGCATTGTTTACGTTCTCGCCTTCTGCCGGATGAATCTGGATTGCTACTTCGTCCGGATTAAAGAAAATCTCTTTTACCATCTTCATATCGTCCCAGGATGGTGTAATTCGTTTTTTGTATGGTCTAACCGATACATGGTCCCATCCAGCTCCGGTGCTGGCTATAAATGAGCCTCTCCAAAGAGGGAGCGCAATCTCCCCGTTGAATCCGTCATCGGTTACCTGTGCGACCGAAATTCTGCCGGTATGGTTTAAAACTTCTTCAAATGTTCGCATCGTCTTCCTCCTGCTCTTCATTCTTTGCCATATTAGCGAATGCTTCCACTGTCTGTTCTGGTGTCAAATCTACTCCCGTGAAGCTTCTGGTAAAACCGGAAAGGGCTTCGGTCAAACTGTCCATGACAGTTCTGTTGGCTCTCAACTCTTCCGCTGTGCATTCTACGATTAAAATCTTCATTTTGTTTCTTCCTCCTCTTCTGGAAATCTAATTTTAGTTACCGCAATAGGAAATTCTTCGATTTCGCTCGCCCAAATAGGTTTTGCTCCGGCTCTTGAAAATACAAGTGGGAATCCACCGATTCCGTCAAATAGACTTGCCATCGTTGGCTGATGTCCGTCTATATATTTGACCATCTTGTGTGCCATCCATTGCCAGAATGGAAGAGCAATTGAATTTCCTAGTGCTTTATATCTTGGAGAATCAGAATCCTTTCGTTTCTTCCCTTTAGAATCCACCCATTCTCCAATATCTGTCCATCCGTCCGGATAGCCTTGCAATCTCTCGCATTCCAATGGTGTGAGTCTTCGGACAATGGAATTGTTCTCCGGAATGCTTACTTTGATAGGGTCTTTATAATCACTTGATGTGAGTGGATCAGTGATTTCATCGGTAGTGAATTTTGCTGACCTTTCATCATGCCCTATCGTATATACCACCTGTGGGTCTTTGAAATCTCGTGCTTTTAACGTCTGAACCTTTTCTTCTTCGCTTGTGCAATGAAAAACTTCCATGGAAATTGTTTCATTGATGTAAGATTCTCTCACGATTGGAACATTTCCACCGCCTGTTCCATAGTGTGCTTGAACTGTTTCGCAAACCTCATTGAATGGCTCATAGTTATGTCTCCGGCTTGCATCATAAACGTTTCCCTCAACAATCAGAGTTGGTGTTCTTCCGTCTGTGTTGTCTGAAACATTTATAGTATCGTTGATTTTTGCTTTTTCCCATTCTTGAGGCTGTTCAGCATTTTGTGGATGCCCTTTTTTACGATAAACAACCGCCGGTCTATCAATTGTGTTAAGTGTGTAACTTGCATCTTCTCGCCATCCCTTGCCATTGCATCCGGCTGTATCTGCTCTGTCGATGCAATTTCCTTGAATGCAATAGGTAGGATCGTTATTGACAACTATTGCTTGCTGATTGTCTCCGGCATTCGCACGAATTGCCCCAACCTTGCCATCCTTTTTCTCGGAATGAGATTGTTTCTCCAAGGCCGCCTTCAGCATCGGTGGAAGAGTCTTTCCTCTCTTCTCTGCTCTCCTCAAAATGCCCTGACAAGCTCTTGCACTCAAATAGTATTTCTGGAGCGCCCCCTCCTGCAAAATCTGCGACAAGCGAGATTCGTTTTCTTCTTTGGGGCACTCCCCAAAACTGTGCATCGTGTAATCTCCAAGCAATTGACCACCCATCTCCCATGATACATCCGGAATGTGGCCATTTTCCGTTCGGAGGTCCAGGAATGCAGGCATCCCCTTGGACCACTTTTGCCGTTTCTTCGAGGACACATCTAAAGTCTTCTCCTTTGTTTGAACTGAAAGCTCCTGGCACGTTTTCCCAAACCATAAACCGAGGTCTGACAGAGTCAATTGCCCCTTTATCGAATAATCTTTTCGTTTCATTTCTTTGCTCCTTTATCAATCGCATTTGGTCCATAAACAATCCGCTTCGTTCTCCGGCAAGACCTTTTCTTTTGCCGGCAATAGATAGATCCTGACAAGGACTTCCACCGGTTATGATGTCAACAAAAGGGATTTCAGCACCATTCAATTTTGTAATGTCTCCAAGATGTTTCATTCTTCGAGCACTCCCCTTTCTTTCTTCTCCATATCTGCCTTAATAAGTGATTTGATGTACCCCTGAACATTATCTTTTGATTCAAGGTGAGCAATCATTTCCGGATCGTTGTTTCTCGTGAGTTTCAAAGAAAAAACTCTGCAACACATCCTCTGGTAGTCAGCCATTCTCTTTTTATCGATTTTCATCTTAACTTAACCTTCCTAAAACATATCCTAAAATTATTCCACAAACTGTTCCTAATATTGCTATAATTGTATTCGTTATCATTCATTTTCCTCGCTTTCTATCAACTTATCTAGGATTGTAATAACATAATCTAACGCAACCTGTTTGCCTTGTTCCAAATCTTCAACACCTATTGCTAGTGTCAGTTGCCTTTTCTTGTACTCCTCTATTTCCTCTCTCGCCTCTTTAACCTTGTCTAGTGGAATTGATGGATGCATACCTTTACGCAATATCTTTTCTAGTTCTTTTTTGCTCAATTTCTTTTCTACTATGGTTTCGCAAAACGGAGAAATCGCCTCGTAAATGAATTCTTCCTCGGATTCCTGAATCTGTGTTCCCATCTCATATGTAAATTCGAGATTGTCTTTGTCATTGCTCATTCTTCCACCTCTTTCTTGTGATTGTCTGGTAATGATTTTATAATCTCATCAAAGGCTTTTTCTTTGTCAATGAACCTTTCACACGCTTTCATACTTTCGATGAGTCTAATAAAAGCATGGTATTTTTCAATCTCCCGCAATTTCGCATCTAAACTTTTCTTGAGTTCCTCATTTTCCCTTTTTAATTCAGCCTTATAATCGTAATCTTCGTAACTATTCATTTATTCTTCCACCTTTCTTATATGGTGCGTTCCACCAATACTCTCTTACTCTCATATAACTCGGATTTCCAAAATCGCCATCAAAATACATTTCAAAATAACCATTGTGTATATTTTCTTTCTGCTCACAATTTGGAAACATAGCCTTAATCACATCACCATTGGTTGCTCCCTCTGGGATTAGAATTACATCTGCGGTAGGTTGTTCATTTATAAACTTCTCGACTGTTTCAATCCCACATTTTACAAATGGGTCTGCCTTTAATCGACCTAACTCATTTTTGTAGGAAGTTGTCATTTTTAAAATCTTTTCTTTGTCGATATACTCTGCCATTTATTCTCTCCTTTCCGCATCTGCACAATACCAATTATCTTCTCTCGGACTACTCCATTTAATCATGTGTCAACAATCGCAAAACTTATCCTCTGGGTCTCTATGGATGCAATTCTTACAAGTAACGATTTCAACCAGAGGGCAATCATCAGGCCTACCATATCCCAGACCATATCCACATATACTTCCACGTTCGCAATCAGCACAACTCTTTGGCATTTCCATTCCTTTAATTGCTATCATTCTTCACACTCCATTTCTGTGTTATATGGTTCTGGTAATGGCATCCAAGCTATAACACATTCATCATTCCACTTTAGACCTCTTCCGTAATAATATCT
>OCVV011033652.1_pt1 | contig 14125 bp, 3 predicted proteins | sample 1539721 | NCBI WGS metagenome assembly OCVV01 (sample SAMN02144230, study PRJEB22623) | gut metagenome | biome: sheep rumen | host: Ovis aries | place: New Zealand
AACAGAAACCGGCGCAGGAACAGTCTCAATCAGCGACAGGCTCAGAGAAGCCGAAGCCGACGAAAATGACTACGACGCAGATGTCGAAGATGGTTATGACGAGGCGGAGTATGATGAGGCTGACGGCGAAGTAGATGGTGAAAACGAGTATGGCGAGGCTTCTGAAGACGCTGAATATGTAGAAGATGAATACAGCGAGGAAGAGGAAGAAGAGGATGATGATGACGAGCCGAGGATAGTCGTAAATCCGAAGGCGGTTAAAGTTGCGTCACTTATACTCTTTTCCGGAATTATACTTGTGTTTGCAAGTATCGCGTGGTTTACGATGAATAAGGATGTTAGTAGTGGAGGAATGGGAGTCAAAACCGGATATAATGGATTTGAACTAAAAGTAACCGGAACAAATATCGGATATAGTGAACTCTATGCATTCGATGCAATAGATTCAAGTTATAGTACCAATACTGGGCTGGTTACAGGACCGGGAGCAGGCGAAGATACTATACGTTGGAGAATTTCCGGTACCGATGATTCGATAAAACCGGGTACTTGTGGAAAACTGGAATTTGAAATTATTCCATATTCGAATATGGATCCGAGTACATTGGTATATAAAATTGATATTGCAACCTTCACAGCTCAGACAACAAAGGTGACTCAAAATAATACTAGTTATGAGAGAGTGGATAGCATAAGTGAGGTTACTACAACATCGGGTTCTGCTTTGGAAAAAAGTGCAGCAAACAGGTTACGTACACATTTGATGTTTTTTAAATCAGCGACACCAAATGCAGACCCAACCGCAAATCCTACAGGTTACCATGATTTTATAACTGATACTAGTCATTTTACACTTACACCTACACATGATGCGGTGAATGATAAATACTATGCAGTAATCTATTGGATTTGGCCTAACACTTTTGGTCAGATTGCACTGCCAATTGCTAATCAGAAGACAGGTGTGAACGCTGTACTAGATACCACTGGAGAAACCGGTGATAGAAGTGCTATGACTACATATTTGACTGGCTCGAATATGAATGTTTTCTTTAAAGGAAACGAGAGCTACGATACACTATTAAGTACATTGTATACTAAGAAGACCCTTGGACAAAGTTATGATAACGAGTATAAAAAACTTAGTGCGGGGTATAATGCTGCAGACCGTGAGATAGGAAATAATCTTGATTTTATTCTTCTGACACTTACGGCAGATATCAATTAGCAGATAATATATCTTTTAAGAACGAGGCTGATAATATGACATTTTTGAAGAGAATTAGTAAAGCTATAAAGAAATTGTCAACAAAGCAGAAAGTGCAGTTAATTGCGGCACTTATAGTTACTGTTGCCCTTTTTTCTACAGCAACTTCATTGGCTTGGTTTAGTTATCAGCGAAGAATTGCAAAAGTGATGAAGATAGATTCGCCAAATGTTCTTTATCTTAACTCGGCTCACAGAGAGGATGCCATAAACTTTGAAGTAAAAGGTATAAATGCTGAGGAAAAGATTGTAGATGATTATAACAATGCAGTTTTATATGACAATAGTGGCAATGTGGATATGGAAAACGGCGAAAAAAAGAATATTACCCATAAGGATTATGTGTTTAACGTTACAGGAGAGGCAGTTGATACTTTCACTATTCAGCTAGCATATACGACCAACAATCCGTTTTCTTATGAACTATATGCGGCGAATGAATATACAGCAACTGAGGCGGCTTCATTGAAAGTTGCTGGAAATGAGGCGGTATTGGTTGAATACAAGTTATCTCAGACTACACTTGATCCAAATCTTCCGGCAATTACCGGATCTCAGCATCATCTTGATGTTGCTCCGCCAAATTCACTTTATTACAAAATAGATACAGGATGTTTAGATACACAAGCAACCAGTGGAAGATATACAGGACGATATCTTAATAAAACAACTGATCTCAATGGCGATGAGATTGCGGACGGAACTTATAAAGCAAAAACATATCCTGGTTATAATAATGTTCAGGGTAATGCCGATCCAATATATTGGCAGGCTAATGGAGTTGAAGCATTTCCCGGAGATGCAAACCCAGACAAGTCAGCGTTTAGCAGGCATTTTATTCTCAGAGTAAAATGGGATGAGGGTGAACTTGATAATTCTGCAAAAGAAACGGATATTATTTATATTACCGTAAAGGCGGACGATTAATTATGAATGAAGAATCAGAAAGGAGGCAGACTATGAGTAAAAAAATAAAAAAATTTTTAAAAAAACAGTGGATACTTGTATGGCTCATTACTGTTTCTTTGATGTTGGTTTCTTTAGTTGCCTATGCGGAGTATGGGGAAGTGAATAATAAGATCAAAAGAGTGCTTGCTCCATCAGTAAATTTGGGTAAGCTGTTTACGTCTAATTATCTCGGACTTGGTTCGTCTAATAAAAGACTTGCATATTTTGACGCTGTAAATCCTGCGGGCGAGTATTCATTTCCGGTTTATATAAGGAATTATAATCCGTCAGATCCGAATACTATCTATAATGGAACCATTAGTTATTCAATAAATATTCAGTTGGTACATTCAAATGGGAATCCATATTCCTCGGCAGAATTGTCAACAGTTTTTACTAGTATTATAGGAGCTAAACCATCAATAACAGTTACTGACGGAACAAATTCCGTTACACTTGGATATTATAATACAGAATCTAGTACATATGTTGTTGGGCAGGAGTTTGGAAATACAGCGCAAACAAGGTTTAATCTTGATTCGAATAATAAGACTGATACATGGACAGTGACTTTTAATAATATTGAACTTGATGAAGATGATTTTTGCGTAAAAATAACTGCATCACCAACAAATACTGATCTTGAATCTATATCAGCAACAATAGGAATAGCAACGAGTCCAGATGTTCACCCGCAAGGTTGGGAAGGAAAATTCATGGACGCTACAAAGACTGAAGGAAATGCAGCTATACCTATTTCTCAATATGATGCATATAACTATAGCGTTCTTGGAACAGGAGAAAAATGGCTTTATATCTGTTATGACCCGAGTAAACTTGAGGCAAATCCGTTTCTTCAACATAGTGAAGGAACTTCTAAGGTGGAAATAATTACATCATATAAGGGAACAACAAGCGGGAGAACAGGATGGTATTCGATGAAAATCCATGCTGACCCTGATAATGATAGTATTTACAGATATGACTTACAGTTCTATAAGGTTAATGGATTTGATCCATCTACATCATCAAATTCAAATAAAACATCAGCAGAAGATAATTTCAAATGGATGTCTATAAATTGTGTAGAACTAGTACAATCCGATACAGAAATACCATAACTTGTCAAACTAATATTTTGACGGCTTTGCTATAATGTAGGAGTTGATGAGAAAATGAAAAAATTGAAACTTAAAAACAAAACACGCAGAAGGTATAAACGCATTATCAGCTATTTATTAACAGCTGTGATGTGTTTAGAAATGATGCCTACAGCAGAAATCGGGAAGGTGTTAAAAACTGCTGTCAATTCTGTATATGCATATGATTCTGCAACATCAGAAACTGTATCTATTGCAAATGTAGCAGCGTTTGTAAAATATGCTAATGAATATGAAAATGGACTACATAGCCCGAATGATACGCTGATGATCACATTTGGTGGTGACTCTACATATGATGAATTTAAAAATGGTAATCAGCTTTATGTATCAATAGGTACTAGTAGGCCTTTTGATGGAAAAATCATTATTCAGGAAACGCCAGTTTTCAATTTGCCTTGCGCAATGTTTGATACGATAACAGATGATGTTGAGATAGTTGATAACAGTGGAAATAATACAACCATATATTTTTCAAGAACAAAAACAACTGTTGATGAACCTCTTTTCGCAAAACATATTCAACATAATAGGGCAAGCGGAGATCCAGTTGAATGGAATTTCAAGTATACAGGTTTCAAGGAAAAGGCTGATGATAATAACTTATGGGTATTTGATTTCGCAGGATATATAGGTGAATTGGGTACTGGTTCAGATGGTGGTGCGAAGGTTAAGATCGGTAAGATAACTCATGAAAATCTCGGAATTCCGGCAAAAATTTCTAATATTTCAGCCACGGGTGATGCCGGTTTAGTTTGTTGTACAATCAATACAAGTTCAGAACTTGAAATAGATGAGGTTGAGTTTATTTCAAATAATGCTAGTGTTTATAATGATGAAAACAATCGTAGTTCGAAAGATTATACTGTAAAATCAACTGTAAGTGGAAACGCGGGCGGTCTTGTTGGAAGTATGGAGTCAGGATCTACGCTTACGCTTGGAGCAGACCTTATCAATAATCAGAATTCGGGTAAGGACATTTCAGCAACAGATGGTTTTGCGGGCGGAATTGTTGGATATTGTGATGATGGAATAATAACATTTAGCAATACTACTGCATATTCGGTTACTCAGAAGATTACAGGTACTGAGGGCGCTGGCGGTATCGCGGGATATTATAAATCCTCTTCTGATGATTCAATAACAACAACAAAAGTAAATATTGCAAATGGATGTAAAATAAATGGTACTGGAAATTGTGGCGGTTTGTTTGGTGAGTTGGTAAATGGTGGAACCATGGCTCTAAACGCAACAACTGCCGTTACTTCGGATCATAATACAGGAGCAGCGGCTAATCTTGGTGGACTTGTGGGTAAATACACGGCTAGTGCTTTAGCAAATACCCTTACTGTAATTTCATCAGCAAAAGTTACTTTGACCAGATCAGGTGGAACGGCTAATTACTATGGTGGAGCAATCGGTTATCTTGATAGTACTGAAACTGGAACTGGAGATGCGGAGCTTCATGCTGCATATGTTAAGTTTGATGGCATCACTGTTGATGCAAGTGGTATAGGTGGTGTTACAGCTGATAGTGGCTACTTTGGTGGTCTTGTTGGTGGAGCACCATACAGTTTTGTAGATATCGATGGTACAAATGAAATCACATATTCTGGAATATCTGATTCCATGAATTTTGGAGGTGTTGTTGGTGATCTTTCCGAGGGAGTATTAAGACTTGCGGGAACAACTGATCTTTCCGAAGCTGGAGTATCGTCAGGAGGATACACGTCTAAATCAGGTCAAATAGTTGGCTATAGAGATTGTGGCCTTGTTTATGCAGAAAGTGGCTGGAGTCTTACAAGATCAACAGGTAATCAAATATTGGATGACATAGGATCTTGGGGAGAAGTGCTCAATAGTGGGAATCAGCTTACTCTGAGTTCATTATTTACGAACAATAGTTCTGTAGATACAAATCATTATATAACTCTTGCAAATGCGGTTACTACAATAACAAGTGAAGATGATTTTGCAAGAACTGCTCTGAACATTCAGTTGAATAAGGGTCAGTCTGAAGGTGTACTCAGATGTTCAGGTACCAACAGCGCTGCTTTGCTTGCATCAACTTCTCTTGCACTTAAGGATAGTAATACTGATATAGATCTTACAGGAACCGGTATAACCGGCTTTACTAGAGACAACGGCGCTGATGCTGATACAACATATTTATCTTTTACTGGTAAATTTGATGGTAATGGTGGCACAATCAAGCTGGCAGTCGGAAACGGCAACTATAATAATTATATCTACCGTCATAAGTACAACGGCCTTTTTGCCAAAACGAGTGGTACAACCACAACCGTAGAGGATCTCATAATTTCTGGATCAAGTGTTATCAATACACGAGAGCTTGCAGGTGGAATGAATGTTGGTAATATAATTGCAAAGGCAAGTGGTGGACTGACACTTTCTAATGTTACTATCAGTTCCGGGGCAACGATAAACCATGCCGGAACTACCAATAGCTATAATATCGGTGGCCTTATTGGTGATGTGACAAGTGCGGGTACTGTTACTATTAGTGGATGTGAGTATTCAGGCACGATTACAGGTAATTCTTCAAATAAAGATAATGGTAGCGGTGCTAATATAGGCGGACTTATCGGTCTCGTAGATAGTAATACATTTACAATTAATCTTACTGATACTGATTTAAAAGGTACCGTTGCCTCAACTCATACAAGAACTGAGCATCATATCGGCGGAGCTATTGGTGTAATAAAAACCAATGCAAACGCAAGCAGTGGACGTAAAGTCAATATAACAAACTTGAAAACAGATGGGCTTTCGGTCAGTGCAAACGGTGACTGCGGAGGTCTGCTTGGTTATGGCTGGTATAAGACAGATGTAGAATTTGTAACGAGTAATGGTCTTAAAGTTGGTTCAACCACTGCGCCAACAATAACTAATACCGGAACATCGGCAGCTGGTCTTTGTCTCATTGCAACGGGTTATTGGAAAGTCAATACGGGTGGTATCGATATCGATGGCATAACTGTGACGGCCAACAGTGCGACTTCTTTTGGTCTGATAATTAATCAGGGCTATTATAAACAAAAAGATGAGACGTGGGGAGATCCTTCATCTACTTTATCTTCTGCAATTTATCTCGAACTTGCTCCGAACGCTTTCACAGTGGAAGGAGATACGCTCACTCTTACTCCCGCAACTGTAGCAGTTTTCGATGAATTGGTTGCATATACAGGTCCTGACAATGATGTTCTTGCAAACGGTCAGGGTGTGATTTCTGTTGCTACGGCTAGCCACGCTTTGCTTAAAATGGATGATTCTAATACTGGTATAACCTACCAGCATAAGACAGCTTTTGCTAATACTAATACTGCAAAGCAGTATAATCCGCATTCAAGATACTACTATAATCTGGATGCATATAGAGAATCTCCTTCTGGAAATGAACAGAATTTCCTTATGTGGAGCGTAAAGGAATATGCTCATCCATCGATAAAAAGTTATTTTAGTAGTTCATATACTGATACTATTGGTTTGTCTGCATCGGATGAATTCAATATGCGCGGATACAGCTATTATCCTGTTGATATAAACTCCGGTAGATCAATCACTATCAAAGGTAAGTATAAGCTATACAATACCGAGTTCAATACAACAGAAACTGCTTCAGGTGACTCACGCAGTTCGCTTGATAATTCAACTCAGCATTATACTATGCATAATGCTCTGTTCCGTAATGTTAATGGTTCACTTACAGTTCAGGATACTGAGCTTTATGGTAAAGTAAACGTTGATTATACTGACAGCGGATCCGGTGCTCTCGTTATGGGAACTGTATGGAGTGATGCTTCAGGAAAACCAGCAACTATATTGATCAAGAGTCTTAAGCTTGCAGGAATCGAAGTTGATAATCTTGGAGATACAAAGCATAGTGGTTCTAGCACTTATACCTATGCACCTCTACTTATAAACAAAGTTGGAAGCAATACAACAATTACCTTCAAAAATGATACGGCAGGAACTCCTTCGATAGAGAATACCACCGCTTATTCGACAATGGGGGCAGGGAAGTCAACTTATATTGCTAGTTCTCTGCTCGGTAAAATGGGTTCCATTTCAGCTCAGAATGTAAAACTTTCATTTGAAGATATAAAGCTTGATGGTAGAAACTCTACCGGTGTAATAAATCTTTCAAATCTAACGACCAATTATCATTCAACAGGTTGTCTTTTCAAAGAAGCAATCCTTTTGGATGAGCTTTGCTATGCCGATAATTCCGGTTCGCAAGGCGTTTATAACTTTGCTTATGAAGTTGACTGGAATGATAGTGGGACAGATCCGCGTTGCGTAACCTATGGTTACGAAATCGAAACATCAACAGAAAATCCTGATAAGCAGAAATGTTATTATGGTGATTGGGGAACGAAATATACACGTCCTGATGGATCTGCAAATGTGAGCACAGCATATGGGTATTTCGATGATTATTTCAAAAATTATGTAAAAACCGGATATTCAACAACAAATAAAACGCATGAACTACGTGTAAATATTCAGTCCGCATCATTTAGCGGCTGTGGAACATATAATGATCCTTATACTATAACGAAGGGTGCTGATCTTGCAACTATAGCTAATATCATTAATGGTTCTAAAGTTAGTACTACAATAAGAGTTCCTATATCCACTACTTCAACATGGTGTGAGACTAGGGCAGATGGAACCGGACATTTAGTTTATACTCTAAAAACAGCTGGTACTGCTAATGGCTATGATGCAGTATGGTCAAATTCTACCAATAGCACTGAGCTTACTGGAGCGCAACTTGCACAGTATCTTGCAGGTGCGTATTATAAGCTTGATGCGAATGCTACCATTACATTGGAAAGCACAGGCACTGATGCATTTCCGGGCATCTCAAATAATGTTGCTGAGCAATATGTTTTTCGTGGCGTTATCGATGGTAGTGGTAATACAATATACAATGAGACAACTAATCCTTTGATTTCCTCAAGCAATGGTAGTGTTGTATACAATCTAACTATTGATGTTAAGCCTTCTTCGCCGTATTTACTTACTCAAGCAAATGCTAAGCCTTTCCTGTCAGCTGGAACATTAAATACAGAGCGTTGTGAAAACTACGGAGCTGTTATAGGTCAGATATTGGGCGGAGATAATATTATAGATTCTGTTTCCGTGAAATTTACAAATAAGGTTATAGACTTGGGCGCGGCCAGCAAGAGACAGCTTGTACCAATCGGCGGATATGTAGGAGTTGTTGTTAATGGTGGACTTATTTTCAGAGGAATGACTGGTACAACTGGAGATAATCAGGCGGGTTTGACCAGCGCTGCGCTTAATACCGGGAGTGAAACTGATCCGGTAGCATCAACTAATAAAAAATGGCTCTATGTGAATCCTATTATAGGTAGGGTTCTGAATGGCTATGCAATAACGGAGAGCACCTCTTATAAGCCGTTTGAGGACGGAAAGAGGAAATATGGCGATGGATCAGGAGTCATTTTTAATGGTTCAGGATTTGCCGTGGTCGACGATATTGATAATTACTCGGGAACAGTTGTTGGTGTTACTATGCGCAACGGTACTAAGAATTATTCAATTACGGATATTAAAAAATATCAGCTTCTTGATGCAGAAGTTGCTGCTGATTCTTCCGTTAAAAATAAGCTTGAAGTGAGTTCTACAAGAGCAATAACTGCTCCTGATGCGCAAGCGTTTTTCTTGATGTCGGTTATGGTTAATAGCGGAATGAGTTATCAAAATAGTGGTCAAGAAGGAAGCGGATCACAAGCGGGGATAATAGGTTATTATGGCAACTATCAAATGGTCAGACATTCTACTTATGAGAATATTGGCTCTGAGACAGTATCTGATGCATATACCATAGCAGCTACTGATGGTTGTGGAACGACAGTTACTCCTCATTTAATAAAAGCCTATAGTAAGGTTGTGGTTAGCAGTAACAAGAATAACTATTATGCAAAGATAATGGCAAATGGAACTAATATAAGTACCATAACTCTTTCTGATAACTCGTATTATTATCTGCCTGATGGATATAAGGGTATAGGAAATATTTTTCACGATCCAGCTTATAAAATAAATAATACAAATCCTGATGCTAATCTGTTTTTATATATTAGAACTTTTAGCGGAAACGGGTCAACCATTTCTCAAAACACTTCGTTTGATTATTATATAGACGATTATGCTTATTATTTGCCAGTTAGATACAAAAATTCAAAAAATGATACTTCAAACATATATACTCCAAGTAGTCAAGGGTTAGGGTTAATTAATCTTCAACCATTTAAAGATAATACTTATAATGAGTTTAGTAATCTTTATTTAACAGGAAATGTAAAGAGCTATGTATATAATTATTCTGGTGTTTATAATAATTTAAAGGCTTCAAGTAATGATTATACTTATATTCTTTCGGTAGGATTGTTATTTGGAGTTTTGGGAAACAATCAAAAAATAACAAATGTAGTAATAAAAAATGTGGATTGTTTTTCTTGTAGGAATACAGGTGGTTTGATAGGGCTTGCTTCGCGCGATACTACAAATGCGATAACTATAAATTATACCATTAATAGTAATGGCTATGATTCAGATAAAATTATATCTTCCGGGATTTGCAGTACAGGAGGGTTAATAGGAAAGTTAAATGCTGGGTTTGCCAAAGTTGATATGAATAATCACACATTTAATTTAACAAAAGTTGAATGTATAGCTACACAGAGGGGGGGAAATGACTATGATTTTGGAGTTGGTGGCTTTGTCGGAATGCTTAGGGCAGGACAAAATTTAGAAGTAGATGAAGCAAATTACTTCAAAAATATAATCATTGGTACTGAATCAAAAACACAAACTGTAAAATGTAAAGATGGCGCAGAAATATATACGGCTGGTGTTGTAGGTATTATGAATAAGACAAGAGGTGTTTGGATTAATAACTGCACATTCTATAATTTGTCTGTTGAATCAAAATATGTTACAGCCGGATTGGTTGCTTATCCAACAACTTGGTCGCCTATATATGCAACGAATGTTCGACTATTGAGCACGAAGGAATCTAATATTGAAGGTACAATAGTGGGTGGTTTTATTGGAAGCTCCAACAATTCAAAGTCTACTAATAATTCGGGTGACGGAAGCCGAAATTTTAAAATCAAAAATTGCAGTATAGATGGATATACTATTTCTGGTAGTAATTCTGCAGGAGGTGTAATTGGATATCGTGGTGCATATACTGGCTGTATATTGGAACTGGACAATTTCAACATAAATAATTGTACGATAAAAAGTGATTCAAAGGCAGGGGGGCTTGCCGGGGAACTTGTCGAACCATTATATGGTTATAATGTTTTTTCAGAAAAAATCACAGTTTCATCCATTACAGACGGAGTAAGTATTTCTAAAGGATATATATGTGGAAAGAATAATAATTCTGGTAGTAATGGTATAATCAAGCTTGCCGGTTTTACTCGTCAAGGCACAGTATCTGTTGATAAAATGGTAGGTAATAGCTCTTCTGCATCATCAGAATCATATGGTTCAGGGGGATATGTAATCTTTGCCGATTATAATAACGCTAGCAATAAACAAACTGGAATTGATGTGGGTGATAATCCTGTTTATGGCAATAGGCATGATAAGTTTTCTAATGTTTTAGCAAACGGAACTAATGTTGGTTACATTAGTAGAGTGGTTGATGGTGTTACTGTAAATGATAACTGGCCTTATGTAACATCCAGTCCTAAGACTGATATTACAGCAACTCAGTTTTTAACTGGTGATGGAGCTCACGATTTGAGTTATGTAGGTTCAACTGCAAAGTCAATCCTTGATGGTATGAATTCCAGCAATAATAAACGCTATCAAAAAACAGGGTTTACTTTTTCTACAACGGAAGGCTCAGAGTATGCTGATCTGAAAGATTATCTTATAGGAAATATGTCTTCTTTTGCAAGACAGACAAAGACCGGCTATGATGGTACTGATTTTCCTGTTCTTGTTGTTAGTAATATCAATTGTAATACAATTTTATCTAATTATTTGTGCTTGTTATCAAATACTGATTATAATTATGGCGAAGATCATTCGGATATATTTAAAGTTGATATAAGTAGTTGGAGTTACAGCAATGGAGTATTTACTAAACGTACAGGTACAGGAGTTGAGCCGGCACTTAAACGAAATCCTACTACAAAGGGATTCTATATCACAACTAATGAATTTGATAATACAGATTATCAGTTCTCGTTGATAGATATTCAGTACCTAAATCCAAGTGATACTAGTGAGATAGCTTATCATCTCTATGTTCCAGTTATCGTAAAGAAAATGCTTCATTATAATGTAAATCTGAGATTGAGTTCTGGCACAACCTATGATCCGGATACTTATCCTTCATCTGTGTATAACATAGCTGAGAATCTTGGAAACCCTGTTACGATCAAAGCGAGCTTTGTGTATATACGTGACAAGGACGAATGGACTGCTGCCATTAATGAAGGCGAGAGTGTTTACAGAAACTATGATGGAACAAGAAAATATTTGATGTTCAAATCAACTGCAACACTGTTCCCGAGTGATGCAGAGGTAGTATTGCTTGATCGAAATGGCGACAAAGATAAATCTTATTATGGTAAGTTTGCGGCCGCAACTAATACTGCAGGAGCGGGTGAGGATCCTGTATATAACTATACAAACGGAGTGATGGAACCGACTGGAAATAATAGTTATAAGCTTAAATTCAGTAACTTTTCAGGATTTACTGTTACTAAACTGAATGATATGATGACTATTTCCTTGGATTCTGAAGCAACTGAAAAGAACCTTGTAATTGATGACAATGCTCCTGATAGTAAAGTGGTTGCTGTCATTAATGACGGATCGGTAAATAATGGTAAAAAACTTAGGGTGGCTGAAGAAGGAGATAGTGCTGGGGCAAAGGTAGCCATAAAAGTCACTAGTCTTCAGGATGGAAAGAATAATATTGAGGAAACATATTATTTAAGTATATTTACAAAAACTTCAACTACTACTGATATTTACCATTATGAGATAGACAGTGTATCAGATTTTGGCGAGCAAGCGTATCCTTCAGCTAGAACAAGTAGTGAAGTTCCACATCTTTTCCTTGGAAATATTTATAGCAACACCTTAACTCTTAGTGAAACTAACAGTAACGATGAGATGTCAAAGACTAATTCGGTTTTAAGCGCTGATTTACTGGCAAAGATTGGATTTACACAAAGCGCTGTTACTGAAGGAATGCCAAGTTTCCTTGGAAATGAAAATGTTCAGGTGTTCCAAACATTTCTTGTATCTCTTAATATGGTTGAAAAGGATGGTAATACGATTACAAATAAAAGAGGTATTCAGATAGATCCTGCATGTGCTGCTTCGGGATATAAATTGACAGGAAGAAATGCGGTTGGTACAGAAATGGTTCTTGATGAGAGTGATAGTCATTTTCTTGGATGCAGAGTATCAGGAAGTTATGTTGAAATACTAAATAATAAAAACATTAAAACTGATCTTATCAATGCGGCAAGGCATCCAAAAACTGTTAATGGAGTAAACGACTATACAGTTCAGATAGAATCAAGTATTACTATGACGTATGATCCAACTATGATGTCTGTTCAGTTCCCGAAGGCGTCAAGAGGAGACGGCGTAGGAACCTATATGATAGGCTATTCTAATATTTCATCACTTTCAACAAATGCTACAGCGAGCCGTGCAAGTGTGAATACTGAGAATATACAGCGAGAAAAGTCTGAACCGTTGTATAGATACCTGTATTTTATGAGCGAAATTACTTCGGTTGATTTTTCTTACAAGGCTGTTGAAAACGATGATTATTTGGCTCCTGATGGTAAGTATTATCCTACTGCAGGTAAGAATGGAAACTATGGTCAGCTTGGAATTGATGCTAACCAGTTGGAAGGTAATGAAAATAGTATGCATATTGATACAGCAGCGAATTATGATGCTTCAAGCTACAGCTTGAAGAACAGAGGAAATTACCTAAAAATTGTAGTTCAGTTATCAAAGAAGAGTAGTTATTCGACACCACTGTACATTCCAACTTATTTGAATAACTTTGAGTTGCAAGATAAAGACGGAAATGATATTGCATCAACAGATGTTGCAAGAGATATAACTGTTACAAAACCAACAAAGGCAAGCGGTGATTATCTTTACACGTATATCGTTCCTGTCAGTGAAATTGAATGCGAGAATGACTTATATGTTATTCCAATAAGCTTTGATGTGTATTCTGGTGCAAATACTGCTTTTGAAAATAATATTGGAGAAGATATGCAGTATTCCAATTATCGAGTTACAGTAACAGTAGGTATGCTTGAAACACCGACTGGTTCTTATCTTACAAGCTCGGATGCAACTGATTGGGTAGTATATACCAATGCAAGACTTATAAGTGATGTTATCGATACATCAGAATAAAAGCGAGAACTAATAGCTGTAAAAGATGTTTCTTTGACGAAACTTATAAAACTGGTACTTGTAAAACTAAAAGCATTATTATCCCCGGGGAGACTGAAGCTTCCCGGGGATATGTGTTTATGAGGATTATATAAATGGCAAATCAAACAAAATGTTTAGTAAATCACAGGTGTTTGAGTGATGCTAATAGAATTTATTTGCGGATGCAAAGAAAGGACTAAAAATGGCTTTATTGATATTAGAAGGAATCGTAATGTGCTTTGTGCTGCTGATGA
>OCVV011182029.1_pt1 | contig 14123 bp, 14 predicted proteins | sample 1539721 | NCBI WGS metagenome assembly OCVV01 (sample SAMN02144230, study PRJEB22623) | gut metagenome | biome: sheep rumen | host: Ovis aries | place: New Zealand
AAAACCCTGGAAATAAAACAAAAAGAGAGTCCGCCATCCACTGACGGACTCTCTGCAGAACAGACCCGAGGGTCTGACCGGCAGGAAGGGGGGACAACCTGCCAGAAAATTGCAAAGGATGAAATGGCCGGATCCGATTCTTCTGCCGGAACAATGCAGATATCTGCACAGATCAGGATCAGGAATCGGCGGATTCCAGCCTGCGTTTGCGGAAATAATAGATGCCGCTGCCGATTAACAGACCGGTGGCTGCGGATGCTGCCGTGATGATAACTACCAGGGCAAAGGAACCGGAAGCCGTACGCAGCAGATACTGACCGGTCAGATAGCCCGGAATATAACCGATCAGGAGACCGGAAGCCAGAAATCTGGACAGGCGGCCGATGGTCGGCGCTCCGTCTGCCAGGAGCTGTGCGCGGCGGTTCCATCTGCGGTAGTTAACTGCGAAATGGATGATCCAGACAGCGGCTACAGCTGCAGTGATCAGGGATGTCACGAGAAGACTCTCGGTAACGAACCAGAATAATACAGCGATGAGTACGAGGACAGCTGCGTCAATCATGGTTCTCTGGTCGATGGTCTGGCAATCCGGATTCCAGAAGAAAATACCTTTGCCTTTCGCCTTGCGGCTGTGATTCTGAACATGGGAAAGATTGTTTCCTGACATATGATTCACCACCCTTCTTACTATCTGTATCTATTATAATAGAAAATCACAGGAAAAATAAGAAAATAAAGTTAAAAAACTGATAAGAGTTTATTACAACGAGTATTTTCAGACAGAAAAGTGCAAAATAACCAAAAAGAAAAAAGAAAATGCAGGGAAAATTGTTGAATCATAAACTGTGTCCCGCGTTAAAATGTAAGGGTAGTCCGTAAGGGCTGTGAACAATTCAACAATTTAGACAGAATTAATCTGCCGGCACCGCAGGCTCCTTGGTTTTCCACAGCATCCCTCAGAACAATTCATCTTTAGCGGGATGATTGCCGAGGATGCATACGATGTTTCCTTCCAGCGCCCCAGGCATAAGGACGTACGATATTCAAGCCGGGAAATTCCCGCAGAAAGAGGTATAGTATGGAAACATTACAGGCAAAGACAAGAGACATGAGTATCAAAGCGAAAAAGCTGAGACGGGAAGGTTATCTGACCGGATCCATCAGCGGCAGAGAGATTCCGGAGTCGATTTCGATCGCCATTCCACAGAACAAAGCGGCACAGTTTATGAAAAAGCACAGCATCGGCAGCAGAGCCATCATCAATGTGGACGGCACAGAATATAAGACCATTATCAAAGGCGTGGATTATGACGCCCTGAATCATCGCTACATCGATATGACCTTCCAGCAGCTGATTGCAGATGAGAAGATTCACGCAACCGCAGAGATCTTCTTCATTAATGAAGATAAGGCAAAAGGCTTCCTGACCCATGCCCTGAGCAAGATTGACTACAAGGCATATCCGGCAGATCTGGTGGACAAAATCGAGATCGATGTATCCAAATATCCGATTGGCACCCATCTGGCTGTAGCAGATCTGGACATTGCCAAGAATGACAAGGTAGATATTGTGACACCGCTGGATTCCAGCGTGCTCCATGTGCTGGATCATCAGCATATGAGCGCAGAGGATGAGGCTATGATTGAAGCAGCGGAAGCTGCCGCAGCAGGCACAGACGAAGCGTAAAGACCGTACAATACCATAAAAAGAGACAGACGCCGCACGGCATCCTTCCTGGGAGAAGGGTGCCGTGCGGATTTTTCTTGGGATCCCGCGGCAGAAGGGGTGACAGATGCGCGGGGTTTGTTTCATTTTTAGTATCCAAAAACAGAAATCTGGGGTATAATTCTAACTATAATAATATTTCAGTATTGTTTTATCAACTTGGATACAGAGGGGACAGGAAAATGAAGAGAAAATATCTTACAATCACCATTGCGGCAGCAGCGGTTCTTACCGCAGGCATATGTCTGGGCGGATGCGGCAAGACCGAGAAGTTTACGTTAAACAAGACCGAATATACCATGGAGGCCGGCAGCGACACGACATTGAGTGTGGTAACCGATGGCAATCCCAACGATATGCAGATTGAATGGAGCTCCAGCAATGACGGAGTCGCACAGGTAAAAGACGGAAAAGTGACAGCTATAAAAGCCGGAGACGCTACGGTTACTGCGACTGCGGCCAACGGGACAACTGCCACCTGTGAGATCAAGGTAGAAGCGGTGGAAGTGGAAAATGTGACGATGAACAAAGCCAGCGTCACACTGAAAAAAGGAAAGACCGAACAGCTGAAAGCTTCGGTGTATCCGGAAAATGCCGGCGCAAAAGACCTGACCTGGACTTCTTCCGACGAGGAGGTGGCGCTGGTGAATTCCAGCGGACTGATTACCGCCAAGGGAAAGGGAACAGCCAATATCACAGCATCTTCCCCCAATGGCAAATCCGCGTCCTGCACCGTTACGGTCAAAGGATCTGCCAGCAAATCATCCGCATCCGGCAGTTCTTCCAGCCAGGCATCCAAGACCACAGTGATCTATCTGTCGCCTTCAGAGATCGCAGACCGTTATCCTTCTGATTTCGTATTCCCCTATTCCTCAGAAAGCTATCTGAGTGAAGCGGACGTAGCAGGACTGACCAGCAGCCAGGCACAGAAGGCAATTAATGAGATTTACGCCAGAGAAGGCCATAAGTTCAAAAACGGCGGCTGGACCAATTATTTCAGGAGATACTCCTGGTACACACCGTACCGTACCTGTTCCGACAGCGATTTCAACGCAATCGAGCGGGCAAACATAAAACTGCTGTCCAAATACCGATAAGGGAACAGACAGGGGACAGAGCGGAAAATACATGGTATCAGATTGCATACATGCATGGGAAACCTTGCGAAATTCTTTTCGGGTGCTATAATAGCCTCTGTGTATTGAAAAGAAAACAAAGGAGCCGTTTATGCTGAATACTGCAATCAGTACTGTAAATAATCTGCTGTGGGGATGGCCCATGATCGTGATGCTGTTTGGCACGCATATCTTTATGACCATCCGTACCGGCTGCATCCAGAAGAATATATTTCAGGCGATTAAGATGTCTGTGACCCGGGATGAGGATTCCGAGGGAGATGTCTCGCAGTTTGGCGCGCTGACCACAGCCCTGTCCTCTACCATAGGCACCGGCAATATTATCGGTGTCGGTACCGCGATTGCCATGGGCGGTCCCGGCGCGGTACTGTGGATGTGGCTGACCGGTCTGTTCGGAATCGCCACGAAATACGCGGAAACACTGATCGCTGTGAAATACCGGGTGAAAAGTGAGGATGGAACCATGATCGGCGGTGCCATGTACGCGCTGGACCGGGGGCTTAAGATGCGCTGGCTCGGAATCGTATTCGCCTTTCTGGCGGCAGTCTGTGCCTTTGGAATCGGCTGTACGGTTCAGGCGAATGCGGTGGCATCGAACTTTAAGGAGAATTTCAACGTACCGCCGCTGGCGGTGGCAGTGGTTTTAAGTGTTATTGTGACCCTGGTGATTCTGGGTGGAATCAAATCCATCACAAAGGTAGCAGAGAAACTGGTGCCATTGATGGCGTTTTTATATGTGGCAGGCTGCATCATTATTCTTGTGATGAATTATGACGTGCTGGGGCAGGCCGTGGCAACGATCGTCCGCGCCGCGTTTCATCCGCAGTCAGCAGGCGCCGGATTTGTAGGCAGTGCCATTACCGTGACCTGCAGGTATGGATTTGCCCGGGGACTGTTTTCCAATGAATCCGGTATGGGTTCCGCCCCGCTGGTAGCCTCCGCGGCCCAAACCCGAAACCCGAAACGTCAGGCCATGGTGTCTATGACGGGTACCTTCTGGGACACGGTGGTGATCTGCCTGATGACCGGATTGGTGCTGGTATCCTGTATCATTAAATATCCCTCCATCGATGCCCTGAGCGGCAACGGCAGCGCACTGACCAGCAAGGCATTTTCCATGATTCCGTATGTGGGACTGCCGATTCTTCTGGTGGGACTGATTACGTTCGCTTTTTCCACGATTCTCGGCTGGTACTATTACGGGGAGCGGAGCGCAGTATTCCTGTTCGGGGAAAAAGTTATTAAAGTATACAAAATCCTGTGGATTGCCGGCGTGTTTATTGGATCTCTGGTGGGACTGGATCTGATCTGGAATATCGCCGATCTGCTGAACGGCCTGATGGCAATTCCGAACATTATTGCTGTACTGGGCTTAAGCGGTATAGTAGCTTACGAAACGAAAAAATATAAAGGCAGCCATATCAACGATCTGTCACAAGACCCCACACCTACGGTACAGAATTCCAGCCGCGGTGCCCTGAGCGGCGGCGGAAAAGTGGTGGATGATCCCCTGGAGAGTCCGGCCGATCTGCGCCGCCGGCGGCGCGAGGAAGCCAGAAGCAGATTTTCCCGCAGAGAAGAAAACCCGGTGCTTCCTGCAGAGACAGAGGCTGCCGGTGAGGAGACGAATCTCTAGGCTTCCCGCATAGAAATGACAAAAGAAAACCGGCAGGTCCGCGGATGCAGATCTGCGCAGAATGACTGCCGTTTCGGCGGATGCGGCAGAACCAGAGAACCACAGATGGCAACAGACGGTCCGGAGCGGAAACTGCTCCGGACCGTTTTTTCAGTCACAGGGAACGGAACCGCCTGGAATTGGCGGAAAATAAAAGACAGAATCCTTCTCTTTACGGAAAAACACCCACAAAAAGCGGATTATAGTATATAATGAGTTGTATTACATATGTTTTGATACAGTAGGGGAAGGGGTAAACAGAATGAAAAAAAGAATTATTACGCTGGGGCGTGAATTCGGAAGCGGGGGACACACCATAGGCATGGCGGCGGCAAAACGTCTGAATATTCCATTTTATGACGAAGAGATTATTGAACGGATTGCCCGGCATTCCCGCTATGACGAGGAATTTATCCGCATGATGGATAAGGCGGAGGCCCCGGGGCGGACAAAGCTGTCCTTTCTGCTCAGCGGCAGAGATCAGAGAGGCAATACCATCAGTGACTTCATTTACCGCGCGCAGTGTGAAGCGGTGCACGAACTGACACAGGAAGGGCCGTTTCTGCTGGTGGGCAGATGCGGAGACCAGATACTGAAAGACCGGGCAGATGTGCTGAAGGTCTTTGTGTTCGCGGATCTGGAGTGGCGCAAGGCCCGGATCCTGAGGAAATACGGAGAAACCGAAGTGCCGATTGACAAGCGGGTCTCTGAAAAAGATCAGCGAAGAGCGGCCAGCTATCTGTATCATACCGGTGTAAAGTGGGGGAAGAAGGAAAATTATGATATCTGTCTGGACTCTAGCAGCCTGACCGAGGAGGCCTGCATTGAAATCATCTGCCATATGTATGAATGGGAGTATGAGGACCGATAACTGATACCGACAACTAAAGTGACGCACAGAAAGAAACAACAGTTATGGAACTTGGAAATCAAATATCTTTATTATTCTGCATCCCGTTTCTTGGGATGCTGCTGAGTATAGCGGTTTTTCCGCTGGTAAAGCCCGTATGGTGGGAAAAAAATAAAAAATATATGGTCATCCTGTGGTCCGCGTTATTTCTGATCCCTTTTGCGGTCAGATTCGGATTCCATACGATGATGGAGCGGCTCGCGGAAGTAGTGGCAGGGGATTATCTGACCTTTATTGTCCTGCTGTTCGGATTGTTCTGTGTCAGCAGCAATATTACCCTGAAGAGCAACCTTGCGGGTTCTCCCCGGGTGAACCTGATCTTCCTGCTGATCGGCACTGTGCTGGCAGGCTGGGTGGGGACCACCGGCGCCAGCATGCTGATGATTCGTCCGGTGATTAAGGCGAATCAGTGGAGAAAAAGAAAAGTACATACCATCGTATTTTTTATCTTCCTGGTTTCTAATATGGGAGGCGTACTGACACCGGTGGGAGATCCCCCGATGCTCATGGGATTTATGCGGAAAGTGCCCTTTTTCTGGAGCTTTCACATGATTGTGATTCTGCTTCTGAATGTGGCGATTCTTCTTACGATTTATTATATTCTGGATGTCCGTGCCTATTCCAAAGATCTGAAAGAGGGTCTGCATCCGGAAGAAATTGATGAAAATGTCAGTGTCCGCCTGCTGGGCGCCCACAATTTTATTTTTATGGGCATCATTGTCCTGGCCGTGATTCTGAGCGGAATGCTGCCGAATATTCCGGCATTCAGCGGCGGAATCCCGATTTTCGGGGAGGTGGAGCTGGCATACGCGGATCTGGTGGAAGTGGTGATTATCCTGTTTGCGGCGCTGCTGTCCTTCCGGACAACCCGTCCGGAAATCCGCAGAGAAAATAACTTCAGCTGGGGGCCGATCCAGGAAGTGGCGGTTCTTTTTATCGGTATCTTTATCACAATGGTACCGGCGCTGCTGATTCTGGAAGCCAAGGGAAGCTCCCTCCCGATCCGGCATGCCTGGCAGATTTTCTGGACCACGGGAGCCATGTCCTCTTTCCTGGACAACACGCCCACCTATCTGGTATTCCTTACCACGGCAGGGACACTGGGCGCCACGTCCGGCGTGGCGACTTCGGTCGGGATCGTCTCACAGAAAATGCTGTTTGCCATATCCGCCGGCGCGGTATTTATGGGGGCAAATACTTATATCGGCAACGCGCCAAACTTTATGGTCAAGGCGATTGCGGAGGATGAAGGGATCCGGATGCCGTCCTTTTTCGGATACATGCTCTGGTCTCTGCGCTATCTGATACCGGTATTTGCGATCGATACCCTGATTTTCCTGATTTAACGCACAGAAATAAGAGAATAAAAATACAGGTGAAATGCTTGAAACGCGTTCACCTGTATTTTTTTTCGGGAAAGGCTTGTCAAACCGCTGCCTTTGTGTTAATGTACCAGTGTATTAAGTAGGTAATACAATAATACAGTGATACAGAAGCAGAACATGCGGCGTGCTGTGATACGCTGTAAAGCAGAAGACCGTATCGCAGGCAGGAAGTAAAGGAGGCAGCGAGATGACATGGAAACTCGATGATCAGCGCTCCATCTACAGGCAGCTGATTGATGAGATCGAACGAAGGATCATAACTGGCGTATACGCGCCGGGCAGCCGCCTGGGATCTGTGCGGGACCTGGCAAATGAAGCCGGAGTGAATCCAAATACGATGCAGCGGGCGCTGACAGAACTGGAGCGTACCGGGCTGGTATATTCCATGCGGACCAGCGGGCGTTTTGTGACAGATGATGAGGAGCAGATAAGGAGTCGGAAGATCATGACCGCAAGAGAAGCAGTAGAGCACTTTATGCGACAGATGTATGAACTGGGACTGGAAAAAGAAGAGGTACTGGCGCTGATCCGGGATAATCAGCCGGAAGCGCAGGGCCAGGGAGGAAAATGATATGAGTACATTGTTTGAATGTAAAAACCTGACCAAGAATTACGGTCAGCCGAATCATGCGCTGGATCAGGTGAATCTGGCGCTGGAAGAAGGACGGATCGTGGGCCTTCTGGGACCGAACGGCAGCGGCAAGACCACCATGCTGAAGATGGCCAACGGACTGATCCGGCCCACCGGCGGGGAAATTCTGCTGGATGGACTGGTACCGGGAGCAGAGACCAAGGAATTTGTATCCTATCTGCCGGACGCGGAATATCTGCCGGACTGGATGAATGTGCGGGGGCTCCTGGACATGTATGAGGACTTTTTTCAGGATTTTGATCGGGATAAGGCGGCAGATATGCTGAGCCAGCTGGGGATTGAAGGCACGGCCAGACTGAAAACCCTGTCAAAGGGCAATAAAGAGAAAGTCCAGCTGGTGCTGGCCATGAGCCGCAAGGCGAAGATCTATCTGCTAGATGAACCCATCGGCGGTGTGGATCCGGCGGCCAGAGACTATATTCTGGAGACAATTTTGAAAAATTATTCCGAGAATGCCCTGGTGGTGATATCCACGCACCTGATCGCGGATGTGGAGCGTGTGCTGGATGAAGCCGTGTTTTTAAACCGGGGCCGGTGTGTCTGCCACAGAGGAGTGGATGAGATCCGTGAGACAGAAGGAAAGTCTGTGGATGAGTATTTCAGGGAGGTATTCAGATGTTAAGAAAATTAATTCGTTATGATATGAGGTCTATGGGACGTTTCCTCTGGTTCATTTATCTGGCGGTCCTGGCGGTTGCGGTGATACTCGGACTGAGTATCCACGGGGCGGCCTCCGCCGTCTCCAACAGTCCGTCTTACATGGGCGCCAGCGGGGATCTGGTATCCAGCAGCGTTGGTATGGGAATTCTGCTGGCAGTGTATACACTTCTGCTGCTTGCGATGTTTATTATTACCGTTGTAATGATTATTATCCGGTTTTACCGGAATATGCTGGGCGGGGAAGGATACCTGATGCATACGCTGCCGGTTCCTTCCTGGATGCTGATTGTCAGCAAGCTGCTTGTGGGATTTATTTTTGAGCTGATCGCCCTGGGAGTATCGATTCTTTCCCTGGGGCTGATGATGCTGAGCAGCGGAAGCGCCAAAGAGATTATGCAGGCCATAGGGGTGCATATTTCGGACCTTGGCGAGTATAAAACAATCATTGTCCTGCTGCTTATCACCCTTCTGGTATCTATGGTGTATACGATTCTTTTGTTTTATGTCAGCCTCGCCATTGGCAACCTGAACAACAAGCACAAGATTCTGGTTGCGGTGGCAGCATTTATCGGGATTACGATTGCTGTCAATATCATCAGCGGGCTCCTGAATATCAATTCGTTTGCAACGATGTTTTTTGTGGCTGGCTATCCCGATTCCGGAATGTCGGTATTCCAGGCTCTGCTGATCAAGCAGATTATTCTGGATGCAGCATGCGCCGTCGGATGTTTTGTTGGAACCAACTGGATTATGAATAACCGCCTGAATCTGGCCTGAGGACAGGCCGTAAGACGGATGCGGCGGATCGCCGGTTCTGCGCGGCAGAAAAAGCGGGCGCAGGGCCGGCTTTCTGCATACAGAAAAAAAGGTAGACAAAAAGAGCACGGCAGAACTGCCGTGCTCTCTTATGTGTACATTGCTCGAGATGAGTGTATTACTCAGCTGCAATTGCGCCTACCGGACATCCGTCCTCGCAAGCACCGCAATCGATACAAGCGTCCGCGTCAATTACGTACTGGCTGTCGCCTTCGGAAATTGCGTCTACCGGACATGTGCCTGCGCATGCGCCGCAGCTGATGCAAGCATCAGAAATAACTCTTGCCATGGTTGTGTACCTCCTTAATAATATCAGCTATATAAGCTCTCCAAAAAAGCTTTATCATGATAATAATACAAACGAAAGGTAATTGCAAGAAAGTGAGATTTGACTAACTGTACTTTTTTCGGACAAATTTTTTCCTGTTTCTGAGGAAAATTTATACAGACAGATCGGAATAGAAAAACAGGATAAGTCATCGGAGCTTTTGCATAACGTGGACGGGGGATCTGTGGTACTATAACAAAGTACACAGATCGGAGCAGCCGGGAAATACAGCACGGGGCTGCGGGAGACACAGAGCATATGGGCGACGGCGCTGCGGCAAAGGGAGCAGCGGAAACGGAGGACGGTATGAAGATAAAATCTATAGAAATCGCAGAACAGGCTGAGAAAATCGGACTTTTTCTGTGCGGCAGCGCGGCGGAGAAGAATGTGCTGTTTTCGGTACAGCAGTTTCTTGCGTTTGACGGGCAGGGCAGCGCGCGGTATTCTATACTGGATGAACACGAACGCAGCACCAGCAAAGGATTTGAAGAAGGACACGGAATTTTCTTGAACCGCCTGTTTGCCAGAGCGGGAGTGGAGCAGCCGGAGGACGTGCGTTTTCTGTCAGTGGACGGCTATGAGACATTGGTGTCGGAAATGTATGAGACGCGCTATTATTTTCCGCAGATGCCGGAGGGGAGTGCCGATGGCGCCCGGGAAGTGGAAGGCATGCTGTCTTTTTATAAGAACAGCAGCCATGCCGGGCAGTATCCCTGGCCGACCCTGATGTTTGGACAGAGGGGAATTACGGATAAAAACAAAGACTTCTTTGCAAAAGGCACATGGGCAGCAGTGGCAGGCAGCAGAGACCGGGCGTTTTACGCAAAGGGCACCGGTCTGGAGCATGATCAGTATCTGGGAATGGAAGAGATTTTCGCACCTGCCGAAGATGGGCGCGGATTTGAAGTATTTTCCGCGGAACTGTCGGCGGAAGACGGAACAAAGACACCGACCTTTGCGGTTCCGCTGACGGATGGTTACTGGGACCGAAAGCTGAGCCGGCGGAAGGGCAATGCCGGAATTCAGGCCATCAGCAGAGACGGAAGCAGAATCCGGCTGCGGGAACAGGAGCCGGCCTGGCTGTTTTTTGCGGACGAAACAGGGAAAACACTGGGATTTTACCAAAACGGAGTATTGCTGGAAGAGCTGGCGGGCTTCCTGTTTGGGGAAGCACGTGTTTCGGAGGATTCCCGGGAGATACGGGTGCCCGTAAGCCGGGAACCCTATGACTTTTCCATTGTCATCGGAGATCCGGAAGCGCCGGAAAAAGTCTACGGATACACACTGGCAGAATTAAAACAGCGCTACGGGGATCTGGAACGGGAAGAACAGTACCTGTTTTTCAATCATAATGCAGGCAACCAGCGGATTACCGCCCGGGGCTGGCTTCTGCAGGATCTGCTTCGGATTCTGCCGGAAATCGGCAGTCTGGCCCCCCTGGAAAACGGTTTTGTGTCAGTGAATATCCGCACGGCGGATCTGTTTAAGCAGAAACAGGCGGAAGACGGGGATCTGCTGATCAGCAAACGGTTCCTGCTGGCCTATGAGATGGATCAGCGGACCGATACCGGCAGAATAAAAAAAGATACCTCTGACTGGGATGACCCGGAGTGCCATTTCTGTCCGGTGCAGGGAATGACGCCGTTCCGGATATACTGCGACAAGGGAAATGCCAATCCGTCCCTGTACAAAAATGCGGACCGGCTGGCCGTGCAGATCAGACAGTGAAGGTAAGCGCGTGTTACAAAGAAGATTACGAAGAAAGTTACAGAGCAGAAAAGAGAAACAGCTATGCGCAAGGGAATGAAACCTTATTTTCATGTAGTTCAGTATTATGAGACAGACGGGATGCGTATTGTGCATCACTCAAACTATATCCGCTGGTTTGAAGAAGCCCGGGTGGATTATCTGAATCAGGCGGGAATGCCGTATGACAGACTGGAAGAGCTGGGAATTATGTTTCCGGTGCTTGATGTGCAGTGCAGTTATAAAGCTGCTGTACCCTATGGAGTAACCGTAAAAATCGAGATGAGTGTCGAGTGGTTTGACGGACTGAAGTTCGGGGTCCGGTATGTGATTACCAGTGAAGACGGGGCGGTGGTTCACGCGACGGGATCTACCAGCCACTGTTTTCTGAACCGGGAGCTTCGTCCCATTCGGGTGAAACGGAAGTATCCGGAAATATACAGGCGGTTTACGGAACACGCAGAGGAACTGCGGGGAGCCGCGGCGAGAGCAGACAGATCAGACCGGTAAAATCATAGAAAATTTATACAGAATATGCAAAGCCGCCTGTGGCAGGCGTTTGCATACCCCGGATATCATAGAAAAATACAGGGAAATAAATGCTTGCTTTTTTCTGAAACAGGTATTATACTTAACGCTGACTCACGAAGAATAGTTTCGGGACGGGTCATTTGGCTGACCGGAACGAGAAATACATGCCAGGGTACCTGGCCGATTTGAAAACGAAAGGAGAACTCACATGGCACAGCAGATTACAAAGGAAACCATGATCGGCGATCTGTTAAGAATTGATGCAGGCGTAGCACCGGTACTGATGGAGATCGGTATGCACTGCCTGGGATGTCCGGCATCCCAGATGGAGACCATCGAGGAAGCAGCAGCAGTTCACGGAATCAATCCGGATGAGCTGGTAGCACGTATTAATGAAGTGATTGCACAGGATGCTGCAAAAGAAGCTTAAATTGTAACAGAATTGCATACATACCGGGATACCGGAAAAAAAGGATCCTGCAGGAGCGGAAAGCTCTGCAGGATCCTTTTTTAGAAATATTTGTTTTGTGTACGCGTTCTCAGGCGCCGGAAGGAGGACTTCCGGTCCGGACTTCTCTCCGGCTTAGTCGTCCGATCGATTCCGACATACCCCAGGTTCAGACTTCCGCAAGAAGCTGCAGCGCGTTTTCCGGCAGAATCATGCGGAAATGCTCCCGGAAATAGGATTCCAGTCCGGCGGCATTTTTCTCCGGGTGGAGGTATTCCGCCGCGGCATGGCAGATCCGGTCAAAGTCCGAATCGCTGTGGCTGCCCTGATGGAGAGCCAGGCGGTAGGTGCCGCCGGTGGGATCTTTGTACAGGGTGTTTTCGCCGGTATAGAAATGCTGCAGGGAATGGGCCAGCCGGATCGCCAGGTCAAGATCGGAAAAGGAATAGATCCGGACCTTACGGGAAGGCTGGGAGCCACGGCCGTTTTGGCCGGCGGATGGCTTGCTGTCGGCGCTGCCGTCCTCCTGCGTCTGATTCTTGGCATGTTTTTCGCGGATCTGATTGATCAGATCCATGAAGCTGTCTGTATCATCCTCCAGATCGGCGTCTTCACCGCTGGCAAAGTCAGGATCATCTTCGTCCAGGTTCATGTTCTGTGTGAAGCTGGAAAAACGGGTGTCAAGCTCATCGGGGGAGTCCACTTTGGAGATGATCAGCGCGATGGATTCCTTGGGAAGGGGGATAGCCTCGATCATCAGTGGAATATCGTCAACGTGAAAATTAAGGTCATCGGCCGCCATCTGCATCATATCGCGAAAGAGCTGTTTTGTTTTTTTGGAGCCGTAGGCCAGTTCGCTGAGCTTGATGGAGCGGGAATCCAGATCCTGCTTCGTCAGGGTGCAGCGGATCTGACGATCATTTAATCGTTCAATTTTCATAGTATTTTTCTCCTTTATAGGTTAACAAGTATATCCGCAATCCGCCTGTTCGTCAAGGGTTTCGGCTTTTCCGGAGGGCGTTGGAATTATGAAATTTTTATTACGGAAAGCAGAGCGGGAAGCGTGGGGATGCGCCGGATCATAAAACCGGAGACTGTGGAAAATGACCAGATTTTCCGGAGGGGCTCCCAAGTGGATAAATCCCGGATTTAGAGGGAAAAGAGAGCGGAAAACAGTGTTTCCTGCTAAAACTTTAGGTATAGGTATCTAAAACAGAGGAATTATTTTTGTAAATTGCGACAATTGCGCTGTGTTTGTACATGTGTTAAAACAAAATAAGAGCAGTCATGCAGATGGATCGAAAGAGCAATGCTGCAGAGTTCCTGCCCTGCGCGGTTCCGCGCTTTCTGGGCGCAGCATACGGCGGAACGATCTGAAGTTCCCGGCTGATACAGCCGATGGCCGAATCTCTTATTTTCCCGGTATTGGATTTGTATGATTTTTTGGAAGTATTTGTATGTGCATGAGGCTCTGAGAAACCCTTGCCGGCTGCAGCGCGTTTTGTACTTCCGGTTCTGCCGATGCAGGCGGGGAAAGAGAGGCAGGTGAATCAGCGTTTTGCTGCGGGATTTTTATTTATCATTTTCATAATGATAGGAAACTGAAAACTATATTTTTAAGAAAGGAAAAGGGATAACAGAAGGGAAGAAAGATGCAGGTTACATTCCGCGCAGAACAGCAGAAACCGGCAATTTCTGCATTTGAAATATATCACAGGATCCCTCTGTACAGGGCGGATCCCCGGAAACGGACTTAATTGACGTATTTTCACACTACTTACCGGTATCAGCGGCGCGCTGTCTGCTGAACGCTGGGGGAGCAACCGGAAGAATCGTGTAACGTGGAAGGGACCCGCGGGCCGGGTACGGCCCCGGGTGATCAGAGGAAAATGAGGAGAATGAAAGCATATGGGAAAGGAAAAGACAGACAGGGGCTGGTGCCATGAATACAGATAAGAAGGAACTGGTCTTTGCAGAACTTCAGTATTACGACCGGCAGGGGATCGGGATTTTCCTGGATGGGAAACCGGCGGATTTCCTGGCAGTCTGTGATGCGATCCACGTGCATGAAGATGATTCCTTTATGCGCGATTACATTTTCAACAATCGT
>OCVV012859374.1_pt1 | contig 14122 bp, 13 predicted proteins | sample 1539721 | NCBI WGS metagenome assembly OCVV01 (sample SAMN02144230, study PRJEB22623) | gut metagenome | biome: sheep rumen | host: Ovis aries | place: New Zealand
CATACCGAACCCCCTCTCCATGCTCTCCGTATGCTATTTCGTGTATGTCCTTATTTATAATCTTTGTGAAGTATTCTAATGACTTGTCAATCTGTCCAACATAATAGAGCGCACACGCATAAGTGTATATATTGAGGGCATCATCTGGTTCAATTTTCATCGCACGCTCTGCATATTTATAAGCCAATTTGAATTGAGAAACACTATCACAATAAAGAGTTGCAGCCAATTGTTGGTAAATATAGTATTCATTAGGATATCTCATCGCATACCTTTTGAGCATTCTTATCATTCCTGTCCAATTGGATTCACTCTTCAAAGATTCCAATTTTGATTGAAATATCTTACCGGTCCTTGCCGGCATGTATCCGCTTTCAATTCCTGTATTCATTACTAAATTCCGATTTAGCTTAACCCTCTATTATCTAATTTGCCGTACAGTTGCCAACCAGACGCTTGCCCAGCTCGTAGGCGTTCTGCAGGTCTGTAGCGAAATGCTCGTCGCGATACTTTCGTTTATCCTCCTCGCTGAAGTAGGTGAAGGCATAACGGGAGTAGTCAGTGAACTTGTAGGTGTTGCAAACGTAGAGTGTCTCGCTATGGCCGAAGTTTTCCTGTAGTTGTTTTTCACATGTGCCAAGTAATATGGGATAGTTCCACTCTTCCATGGCTTCTTCGGGTATGTTCATCGTAAAAATCATTGCCGTCTGTTTCTCTATGATGGGACGACGGCGATTGCCTTGTTCATCAAGGTCGTAAGTGAAGTTCGGGAATACGAGCCTTTCGAGAAAAGAGCGGGTCTCGCCCGTGGGATAACTGAGATAAACAGGCGAGCCGATGACAATCACGTCAGCCTCACGTGCCTTTTCGAGCACAGGGCGCAAATCATCACGAATGGCACATACGCCGTCGGTTTTGGCATTTTTCAACTGACAGGCAAAGCAACTCTTGCAGCCCTTGAAATCAATGTCATAAAGATTCACCAGTTCTACTTCGGCACCTGCCTCTTGAGCACCTTTCATGGCACTCTCTAACATCTTGACGGTATTCCACTTCTTGCGCGGACTTCCGTTGATAAATAATGCTTTCGTCATAACGTTCAATTTTAATTACGATTTATCTGTTATGGTGTTATCATCATATGCCAGCTTCTTGTCTGACCAAGGCAGCCCCCATGTCAAAAACCTGCTTTAGATGCTGTGGAAAGACGGTCTCATGCCTGAGTTTCTTGCTCTCTGGGTCGAACAGCGTCCAGGGCCAGTCTGTTTTGCCATAGTCTTTCAACTGTAGCGTATCGCCGCTGACAAATATCTCCGCTGGGCCTACGAAGCGACTCAGCACCTGCTGATAGTTCTCAAGGAGTCCCTTGTACATGCCGTCAGGAGCGTTGCTCGTCATGATCAGCAATACGGGAATCGGGTGCTCGTTGCAGCAGGGTTTCTCAACATTGTAGGTCAAATGCTGGAATATCAACCGTTCGTACAAGGCACGGAAAGAGGCGGTCATCTCCGAAAGATAATTTGGTGAACCGATGATAAGACCGTCAGACTCGCGAATGGCATCCAACACGGGTGCGAGTCCGTCGCGACAGATGCAATGGCTCTTGTTCTTTTCCCGTTTGCAACCGAAACAGGAGATACATCCAGTGTACTTCTCCAGTCTGAACAGGTCGAATTTCTGTACTTCGGCTCCGGCAGACTCTGCGCCCTTGGCTGCTTCCATGATGAGCGAGTCGGTATTCCATCCCCTCCTGGGACCTGCATTGACAGCAATGATTTTCTTACTCATAATATTCCTTTTATCGTTATCTATGTTAAATGTTATTCGTTGTCGTAAAATTGGAATTTAGCGGACAACATCTGTCATTGTCATTACATCCGACAGCTCACCTTCACACGGGCGAAGGGAGTCGGTCGGCGACTCAGGTTCATGAGTGTGGTGTGATGGCCCTTCTCTATGACCTTGTCGCGCATGGGCAGGTCGTAGCCAATGGCCGTGCTCAGACTGATATGTCGGTGCAACTGATGGTCAAGGAAAAGGCTGCTCTTCCATGTGCAATGTGACAACACAGAGCGATGTGGAAGTTCGGTACGTGTGGGATTGAAATAGATGCGTTCGCAGTCAATCTCCATGCCTCCAGACAACTTTGTGGTCTTGGCGGGCTGATAGGTGATGTAGTTTTGTGCTATAGTGACGTTTACCGACCATTTGGGGGTGAACTTGTGCAAGTACATGAAGGCGAGATAGACAGGACTCTGCGAACTTGTGCCCAATAGCACTACGGGGCCCAGTCCAAGATAGGTGCGTTCGTTGCGGATGAGTGCCCACACTCCTGCACAGATGAACTGCGTCTGACCGTAACCCTGTTCCCATCCGTCGGCATTGATCATCCCCATCACAGAGAAGGGTCTCCCGAAGAGCCGGGTGCTGGCCGTCCCCATGACGATAGCTCCGTAGCGGTGGTGGTCGCTGCCGAAGTTCAGGCCAAAGTCTTCCTTCAGCCGCATGCCCGAAAAGTGATAATAGGGCATGATGCCTAGCGACAATTCACGCCCCTTCCGATATAGCGGGATGTTGGCACTCACGACGGCACGCATATCGTCCGTCACGCTACTCTCACCAAGGACAATGCCGTCGGCATCCTTCAGCTTGTAGTTGCTACTGGGGGCAACGCTGGCAGAAGCCGACACCAAAACGGACTGCCCTGGTGTCGGCATTTGAGCCATGAGTGTTTGACAAGAGCATATTGCAGTAATTAGCGTAAAGAATATTCTCGTGTTCATTTTCTGAAGATTCGTAGTTCCGACCTATTACTTGCTCTGCTTGAACAGCCAGTCGCGCACGGCGGCAATCTTATATCCGTAGTCGAACGATGCCATGTGCTCCATGGCTCGGCCCGTTTCCGGGAGTACGCTGCCTGTTTCCCACTTGATGAAGTTGATGTTGCCGCCACGGGCTATCAGCTCCTCGGCCAGTCGCTCCTGTTCCGATGATGGCAGTTTGGCACTCCAGCTTACCGAGTCAACCCTTGCATTGTTCTCCTTCAGCACTTTTGCCAGGTCTCTCATGCCGCCCGATGCTTTCTGGTCGCCGCCAGCCACGATATAGAAGAAATTCTTCTTGCCGAAATCCTGCATCTTAGAGGTGTCCCACTGGCTGCTGACAAAGAGCGAGGCGGCAAAGAGGTCGGGATGGGTGATGTTGAAGTAGAACGACATCATGCCGCCCATCGACTGACCGGTGGTATAAAGTCGGTTAGTATCGACGTTGTATTCCTTGCAAACCTTTTCAAGCAGACGGATGGTCATCTCCACTTCGTCGGTGGTGCTCCAGTCGTCTTGCACGGCCCAGTCGGTATATTGCGGCACCAGCACAAAGGAGGGATGCTTCTGCTGATCCCTGTCGGAAGCGAACTCCAGGGCGCCATACCCTTGTGTGAGCGGAGCTGTCACCTCCTTACCGGCGGTGCTGGCATCGGCCATGAAGAGCACCAAGGGGAACTTCTCACCCGCCTCGGCTCCTTCAGGAACCAGTAGGTTGTACTCCATCGTCTTACCCGTATGTTCATCGTTGAAGGTCAATTGTTTAAACTTCTTCAACGTCTCATTCTTCAGAGCCACAAACGTGCTATCTGAATCTTTGTTGATTTCCATGTGGCCACCCTGACGGGGACCACGCTCGCCGCCCTTCTTCTGGGCACAGCCGGTCAGGCACACCAGGCCCGCCACGAGTATAAACGCTATCTTTCTCATTGTCATTTAATATTTTATGTAATCTGATTCAATTATTTATTTCGTGATTCCCGCTATCCATTGGAAGAGCTCGTCGAGGGCATAGTCACCGCTATGCGGACGGTTCCAGGACAAGAGGAAGTTCACATCCTTGCCTGCGTTCTGAAGCTTCGTGGCAAAGTTAACGGGTACAGGGAAAGCCGTGTCGCGGTCGCGTGCACCATGACGTATATACCAGTGGGGAGCCACCGACGTCTTGCCGTCACCGATAAAGCTCATGGGGTTCATCAGGCGTACGTTCTGGCGGATGGCATCAGTGATGGTGGTATTGTTTTTCTGAGCCGTGTAGTCGGTGAAGTTGACGCTATTGCCCGTCGCGTCACCAAACTCCTCATTCTCACCACTGGCGTTGTTGATGCCATCTATCTGGCTATCGAAGGCAGGAACGCCCTTCAAGGCCTGGGTAGAGACCACATAGTTCAGATACTTCTGTATGTCGAGGTCGGTGATGTATTCACCCACTTGCTTTCTGCCGCCACGCATCGGACGCATACCCATAGGAGGCTGACCACCCTGCATCTGAGGCCGCATACCACCGTTAATTGGTGCCGCGAACATTCCTCCTGCCTCTGACGTAAACTTGAATCCAAGGCTGTCGGGAATGTCAGCTCCGGCATTCTTGGCTATCTGAGCCGCACGGATGATCTCGCTCTTCAGATAGTCGAGAAAATTATCAGCCGTCAACGATGTGCCGTCGGGCTTCTTCAGGTTCAGGCTGTTTATATACGAAGGAAACAGATCCGCAAGTTCTTTCGTCATCAGTTTACGAGTGTCGTCAAGGCTCTGGCGGGAGTCGGTCTGCTGGAATAACCACTCGTAGGCCATGTCCGCATGTTCGAGGTCGATAATGGGACAATAGCAGACAGAGGCAAACACATCGTCGCGCTCATCGGCGGCTCCCATCGCCTTCAGCATCTCGGCATACTCGGGATTGTTGCCCGTGGCTCCCATCAGTGCTGACATGGCTCCTCCGGCACTCGTCCCGTCGGTGATGATGCGCTCGGCATCGCCTGGCATCTGCTTGTCGAAGTGGCGCAGATAGCGGATGGCTGCTTTCAGATCGAGGATAGCCTTGGGCGCTCGGCCTGTATATACAGTCTGCCCCTTCTTCACTCCCTTGCGATTCTTGGCGTATGCTTTATCAGCAATAATGGAGGAATTGCGGCCACGAGTGCCAGGAATGACCACCACATAGCCCTCCTTCAATGCTCTTCCTGTAGCATCGCCAGCTTGCGGCTGTGCTGCTGGAGAGGCCATGTAGCCGCCGACATAGGTGCGCAGGAAAATTGGAGTCTGCCGTGTGGCTCCATCTGGCACATACACATTGAGGAATTGATAGGTAGAGTCCTCAACGTTCGTCACATAGAACAGCCGCTCATAGGCCGTATAACTGACCTCCGTGCCGTCATAGGCGGTCATCTTCGACTTCACACCTGCATTGGCATCGAAAGCCAATGTGCTCTGTGCCATTGCTCCTACCGAGAGACAGGCACCAACCAAAAAAGTGAATATATTCTTCATATAGTCTTTGGAGTGTTTCGAGTCGATGCTCTGGTCTCTACCAAGACCTTTTTAATGAAACAATAAATTCCGATTTTATTTATATTCCTTTCGCATTATACTTCATACTTCAGCGCGTCAGACGGCCAGCCCGTCACATTCCTACCTGTATCAAGCAAGCGAATCTCTTGAAGGTCATCATCTGTCAGGGTGAAGTCGAAGAGGTTGATGTTCTCCATCATCCTTTCCTTGTGGGTAGTCTTAGGGATGATAATGATACCGTTCTGAATCAAGAACTTCAATGCTATCTGTGCCGCGGTCTTACCGTATTTCTCGCCAATACTTAGTAACGACTTGTTCTTGAAAATGCTGTTTCTACCTTCTGCCAATGGGCTCCATGCTTCCAGAGCCGTGTCATAAGGTTTCAGGTATTCCAGCATCTTCCGTTGCTGATAAAGCACATGGGTCTCGCACTGGTTCACCACGGGCATCACCTTTGCATCATTCACGATCTTAGGGAACGTGTTAGGATAGAAATTCGATACGCCAATGGCCTTGAACATACCCTGACGATAGAGTTCTTCGAGCGTATGCCACATGACGGTAGGATTGCCGACAGGCCAGTGAATCAGCATCAAGTCCACATAGTCAAGCCCCAGCTGCTTCATGGAGTGGTCAACACTCCGCAAGGTTTCCTCCTTCGTATAGCAGGAATCGCATATCTTTGTCGTGATGAACAGTTCTTCACGGGGAACTCCACATGCCCGAACAGCATCCCCCACACCTTTCTCGTTGTAGTACATAGCAGCAGTGTCGATGCTCCGATAGCCTACGGATATGGCATCCTCCACAACTCTCTGGGTTTCTCTCTCAGAGATATTATAGACACCCAGCCCAACCATCGGCATCTTCAGGCCGTTATTCAATACCTTGTATTCCATAACGCTTACTTTTTAAACTGTCGTTTTCTTCATCGCTAAATTCGGAATGTCTGTTTAAACCCACTCAAATTTGTTCGTTCCAGCACCAATCTCAAAATGGTACTTGGCAATGCCCAAGTCCATCAGGGTATAGCCAATTATGGAAACGCCCTTCTTGGCCCATACCTGATGGTGGTTGTGGTTCATGCCGACATATTCAAATGAGAACTTCTGCTGGTTGACGGCTGTCGGAGCAAGCAAGGCAGCTTCGACACCATTTCTGAACCACGTGGGCGTGATGGCGGTGGCATTGCTGACTTGCTCAACGGTCTTGATTTTATGGCTCGTGCCTTGCGTCTCACCATAGCCAATGGCGATGTACGCCTTGATAACCTCGCCCTCTTCCAGCTTATATGTATCGGGAATCTTCCTGTAGCTCAGTCCTGCCCAACAGGTGTTCAATCCAAGTGTCTGAGCCAGCAATACCAAGTGCTCACCATAGTAGCCTATGCGTTCATCAAGGTCGTCGGCTTTCCTTCCAGCCATGACCAGATAGTTGTTGGCATTACGGAACTTACCGTATTTGGCCAGCGTTCCCTGGAAAGCTTTTGGCTCGTTACGTATCAACTGGATATGAAGATTACCCTTTTGGTTGACTTCTGCTATCTCTTCCTCCAACCGCTTGGCAACATCCTCTGCCAACGGCTCATTCTTGTAAGCCCTCACACTATGCCGGGCTTCTATAGCTTCTTGTAATGTCATGATTAATCAAAGTCCTTTATAATTTCATCAATACTGTCAGGATGTACCAGATGATTCATATCTCAATTATCTTTTTTTATATTTCATGTATGTATCCCATGCCTCCTTGACATCTTCCCTATTGTGGTCTTCCTGGAAAAACTCCATCTGACACTCTTCCTGATAGGGCGACCAGTTACCGCAGATAATACCGTCGTAGGAGATAATAGGCTGAAAGATACCGTTGTTGTTGTGGGCACGATGCCTATGCTCCTGTGGAAGTACGATGTCTCTGGACTTATAGCCTATGAGGTATTCATCGTATGGAGGAATCAGCAGGAAAGTCCCCTTTCTGAAGCCCCGTGTGCGACAGTCATCTGTCAGGTAGAACTCCCTGCCTCGGTATCTCTCCACATGTATGTAATCACCCAAGAGAGCGATTCCTTTGCGGCAATCGCTGATATTCAGTCCTGACCACCACACGAAATCCTCCAATGTGGCTGGTTGGCGGCTTTGAAAGTACTTTCTCGTGAAGTGTGCCAGAGCCTCGTCTCGTTCCATCTTGACGGATGATTTCACCTTATCAGCAGCAAGAGCGTATGTAGCCTTCATCGGAAGCAAGTCGCCACTACAAAGAACACCCGACAATTCAGCCATTCGGATATGATAAGACAGACGATGGTCGTCCATCGGCAGGTTTCTCTCAGCCAATGCCATTACGAAATCTTCTTTCGTTACGCTCCTTTTGTCGGCTACGGTCTGAATAAGAATGTCTCTGACTCGAATCAGTTCAGCGTCAGGAATCGAAATCTTATTGCTGCTCATCCATCCCTTCGTTACGGCGATGGCCTTGGGAGCAAAAAGGTCTATCATAGACCTGTAATCTTCGGCACATACCAACTGCCAGGTGCCTCGCATCAGGTGCAGACGGATGAGCTGACCATCATCAAAAGCTTGCTGAAAGGCTTTGTGTGAGGGTTTCCGAGTACGCATGGCCACCGCCCAGCGCATCATACGGTATTCCTGCGCTTGCATGGCACCCATATACCGCACCACGTCAGTAGGTTTACCGAACTGCGGAGCGATAAGCTGCTGATTGAGAAGACGGATGGCTACGGGATTCATATCGTTATATGCTTCATGCTATTCCTAACACTGGGCTTGCCACTTTGGGCATCGCCCTCTACGTCAATTCAGTATAAGAAGTCGCTTCGCGAGAAATCTCACAAATCTTCTCAAATCTTACAAACATAAATGAGATTTTGAGAGATTTTGAATAGATTTGTATGATTTCTGCCTCGTAGAGGCACTACAAAAGAACATATTTTGTTATATCGAACTCGCGTATATTACTTCTTTATTTCCAGTATTCCGTCCACCTCATGCTCCACAAATGGACCCTCTTTGCATTCCAGAAGCACGCTCGGCTCCAGGCACTCCACACCATGCCAAACATTTTGGGGAATGTCAACGCCATAAGTTCCGTTCTCCTGACTGATGACACAGGACTCCTGTATCTCGCCGTCATCATTGTAGGTGGTCACTCTGACTTTGCCCTTCAGTATAACAAAAGTCTCTGCCTTAGTGGGATGGTGATGCACGGCAATCTGTGTGCCAGGCATCAATACATTTAGGAATCGGTGGCACTTGTCATCCAGACTCTCATGGAAGTTGTAGTTCATCCTCAGTCTTGGTGATTGCTTGGCCTGTTCAGCCACGCTGCATATCAGGTTGTCATCGATGATTTTCATATTTTATATCCTTTAGTTATTACTTAAAGTTGCTTCTCCATTCTGTAACAGGTGAAAGTTTCACCGACTTTCTTCATAGATACGTGTTTCTTTCTATTTCTCTTTAGTCAATTTGTAAACAGCCCATGTAGGCAATGACCCCAAAGCCATAAACAGCCGAGAGAATCGGCATCAGGGGCTTAACAAGACTGGCAACTTTGTTCATTTCATAAAATACCGATTGATCCTCTGTTGTTAATCGTTTGCAAAGGTATGAAAAAACCATGCAAAAAACAAATCCAATCGTCCGTTTGGGAAGAGACTGTTGTCTGAAGCCAGCCATCAGGAAGCTTGTACCCTCCTTCTCGGGAGAACGGGAGAGGAGCTTGACCTTAGACCTCTGAGCGAATCACCCTGGGGGATTGACAGCAGCGCATGAAGGGGATGATTGGGAACGCAGCTGTGGATTGGCCCATCTTTTTCTTCCATTCATCTCCATGTCCGAGGGCTCGCTATCGTTCAGGCGAGACCTCGGCGTAGCACAAGCGAGCGCTCGCCTGAAAAAACTTGAGGGCTCGTCATTTTAGTAAAACCAAAGGATGGGTTCTGTTCAATCATTGTAGAAATGCAGAACAAACAAAGGAGAACTTGACTGGAGCCTCGGCATGGTGTTGGCTTCCACCTTTGACCTTCCACTTTCGTCCTTCGACCTTCGGCTCTGGGCTTCTTCGTTGTCTCTTTTCATGTTCTTTTTTCGTTATTTTTCACTCCTTCCTGTAAAAAAAAGGTCGTAAAATGATAGCGGAATGGATTTTTGTCGTTAACTTTGGGGCGAAGAACCGAAGTGTATGCCAGGAGGGAAGCCATGAAGCTATTGAATCAGATATTTCCGAATTCCATGAACCGCCGCAGCGTGCTTCTCATCATCACGGCTGCCGTGCTGATTGAGCTGCTGTCGGGTGTGCAATACTACACGACTCACAATCTGCTGGAGGAGGAGCTGGAGAAGCGCGCGGAAAGCGAGCTGACCATGAAGGCCATCCTCATCAGGAGCACGCTCAACGCGGCGGAGGACATGCTCAAGGACCATGTGTGGGACATACGGCAGCAATTGCACCACCCCGACTCGGTGATGCGGGCTGTGGAGCGGCTCGTGGTCACGAACCGCTACGTGTGTGGCGGTTTCATGGCGTTTGTCCCCAACTTCTACGCGTCGAAGGGTCGACTTTTCGAGCCTTACGCCCACAAGAAGGGCGACAGGGTGTGGATGGAGCAGATTGCGGGCGAGAAGCATGACTACACGGAGCGCTTCTTCTACCAGGAGGTCTTGGCATCGGGGGAGAACCGGTGGATGGAGCCTTACTTGGACTCGGAGGGTGCGCAGACGCTCATCACGTCGTATGTGGTGCCTATTCCCGACAACGGTGGCGGCATGGCTGGCGTGGCTGGCATTGACATCTCTGTGGAATGGTTGAGCGACACGATCAATAGCCGGCACATTTATCCTTCGTCCTTCGTCCTTTTGCTCACTGAGGGCGGTTCGCCCATTGTGCTGCCGACGAGCGAGAGCATCCATGCGGAGCTGCCTCTCCGTCTGGTGGACCTCATCAACGACAGCACGGCTACGCACCGCCTGAGCAGCAGTGGCCGCAGCACGATGGTGCGGTTCTCCGACGATGGGGAGTCGGGTACGATATTCTATGCGAACATGAGGGGTGTGCCCCACTGGCAGATTGCCGTGGTGTGCTACGACAGCGAGGTGTATGGCGACTTGGTCAGTTTGCGCATCTACATCACGCTGCTCATGCTCCTTGCCTTCGGCGGGCTGTTGTACATGGTGTGGCGATTTGTCCGCAACGAGCAGCAGCTGACGGAGAGGAACTTGGAGCAGAAACGCATGGACCACGAACTCAGCATTGCGCACACCATTCAGCAGAGGCTCCTGCCTGGGAGCGAGTCGATGCCTGCGAACAGCAAGGACATCCACATGAAGGGCATTCTCATTCCTGCCAAGGCTGTTGGCGGCGACTTGTTCAATGCTTTCATCCGCGACGACAAGCTTTTCTTCTGCATCGGCGATGTGAGCGGAAAGGGTATTCCGTCGGCGCTGATCATGGCCATCACGCAAACGCTGTTCCGCAACATTGCTTCGCGTGAGAACAACCCCGAGCACATCATGGCGCAGTTGAACGAAATGGCGTGCCGCAACAACAAGGATAACATTTTCGTGACGCTCTTCGTGGGTGTGCTCGACTTGCCTTCTGGCCATCTGCGCTATTGCAATGCGGGGCACGAAAAGCCTATCATCATCAGGAAAAAGGACAAAGGGGAAAGTGAAAAGCCTAAATTAAGTACAACGGACAAAGAACAAGGGACAACGGACAAAGAACAAGGGACAACGGACTCGCTTCACGCTTCACCCTCCACGCTTCACGCTTCACCCTCCACGCTTCACGCTTCACTCTCCACGCTTCACGCAAAAAGTATGGAATGCGTAATGGTGGATGCGCTGCCGAACCTGCCTATCGGGCTCTTCGAGAACTTCCCGTTCAAGATGCAGAGGATGAACCTGAACAAGGGTGAGTCGCTGTTTCTTTACACGGATGGCTTGACTGAGGCGCGGAACGCCCAAGGGCAATTGCTGGGCAGGGAGCACGTGATGGAGTTGTTCGAACGGATTGCCACGAACGAACCGGAAAGGTTGATTGAGGCTACCATCAATGATGTGAACGCTTTCACGGCTGGAGCCGAGCAGACGGACGACTTGACGCTGCTCTCGTTCTGCTACACTCCTATGGACTACCCAAGCATCTTGGAGGAGGACTTGGTGCTGCAAAACGATGTGAAGCAGGTGGGTCGTCTGAATTCACTGGTAATGGAGGTGGCCGACCGTCTGAACATCAAAAAGCAGTTGGCAAACAAACTGAAATTGGCTGTGGAAGAGGCTGTGGTGAACGTGATGGAGTATGCTTATCCTGCGGGTACGACTGGCGACATCCACATCCATATCTCATCGAACGGACGGCGGCTGAAATTCGTCATTACCGATTCGGGGGCTTCCTTCAACCCGACGGAGGCTTCTGCTGCGGATACTTCTCTCACGGCTGAGGAGCGTCCTGTTGGCGGTCTCGGCATCTTCTTGGTTCGCAACTTGATGGACTCTATCAACTACGAGCGAATCGACGGGAAGAATGTGCTCACGCTGCGCAAGGACTATGTAAGTGAAATGTGAAAAAAAAGAGACCCACCCCTGCCCTCCCTGTGAGGGAGGGAGAAGAGACCCCAGCCCCCTCCAGCTCCCCCAAGGGGGAGTGAATAACCATCCAGACGGCTTCTCCTCCCCTTGGGGAGGTTGGGAGGGGCTGGAGGGGTCCATACTCCCTCCCTCATAGGGAGGGTTGGGGAGGGTCTAACTAATAAACTAAAAAACTTAAAATACAATGGAAACAACAATCAATCTGACGGAAGACAAGTATGTGGTAACTCTGAATGGTGAATTTGACACTGCTGCTGCGGCGGAAGTGGAAAAGACTTTGCAACCTCTCTACAGCAGCAATGGACATGATGTCATCATCGACTGCAGCCAGCTGGAGTATATAGCATCGAGCGGCCTACGCATCCTCATCAGCATTTTGAAGGGTGCTAAGGCCAGCGGAAGCCGTGTGGTGCTGAAGAATGTGAACGAGGACATCATGAGCGTGTTCCAGCTCACTGGGTTTGTCAACATCTTTGAATTCGAATAATACATAATCAACCATAACGATAACCATAACCCTAACTTTACGTCAGTTCGATATAAGGAGTCGCTTCGCGAGAAATCTTACAAATCTTCTCAAATCTTACAAATATGAATGATATTTTGAGAGATTTGAATAGATTTGTATGATTTGGCTACGCCGAGCTAAAGGTTCTGCCTCGAAGAGGCACTTCAAAAAAACATATTTTTGTTATATCTAACTCACGTTAACTTTCGCGGTTAAGGTTAGGGTTAAGGTTAAAATCGCTTCTCACAATGAACCATAGATTGAGAAGGCTATGGGGCCTGTTACTTTTATTTCCTGCCTCTATGTGCTGGGCTCAGCAGGAGAGCAACAATCAGCTGGACGTGAACTTGCAGATGCTGGGGCACGGCGAAATGCGTTTTGGTGGGTTGGACGACAATGCCAGCGGAAGTGAAAGTGGTGCGACCGACAAGAATCATGCCTACTTCCTGATGGGGCGTACCCGCCTGAGCATCGACTATAAGCGCATGGGCTTGGAAACGAAGGTTGTTGCTCAGCATTCTGGTGTGTGGGGACAGAAGGGACAGGGCAATTTCAACCTCTACGAAGCTTGGGCAAAGTTTAGCTTGAAGAACGGGCTTTTCGGGCAGATTGGCCGTCAGGCTCTGGCATACGATGATGAACGTATCATCGGTACGAACGACTGGGCTATGGCTGCGCTCTCTCACGATGTTCTCAGATTAGGCTATGACGGTCCACAGCACAAGGCTCATGCGATTTTTGCTTTCAACCAAAACGCTGAGAACACCCACGGCGGTACGTACTACAAGGATGGTGCACAGCCCTACAAGACGATGCAAACTATCTGGTATCATTTCGATGTGCCGAAGTTTCCTCTGGGAGCCTCGCTCTTGTTCATGAACATCGGTATGCAAGGTGGCACGAAGGAAGGCTATGGCGATGATGAGCCGAGGACTATTTACCAGCAACTGTTAGGTACATACATCAAGTTCAGCCCTGGAAGGTTTTCAGCCGAAGCATCCTACTATCATCAGTTAGGCAGAAGCGAGGACGATCTCAAGATTGACGCATGGATGGCAAGTGTGCGTGGCAGCATGCAAGTGACGAGACAACTCAAGGCTGTGGCGGGCTTCGACTACCTGAGCGGTGACAAATACTTTGCCGTTCCAGCCAAAGGGCATTTTGGTGTCACGAGGCACGAAGTAATCAAGGGTTTCAATCCCATCTATGGTTCTCACCACAAGTTCTACGGCATGATGGACTTTTTCTATGTCAGGACCTACCTCAATGGTTTCACTCCTGGATTACAGAACTTGTATGTGGGCGGCGATTATGCCCCTATCGACAAAATAAATTTGAAATTGCGATACCACTATCTGGCTATGGCAACCAAACTGGCTGGCATTGACCAGACGTTGGGACATGATGTGGATTTCGAAGCGTCATACCAATTCGCTAAAGATGCTCGTTTCTCGTTGGGTTTCTCCTACATGCTTGGTACGGAGAGCATGGAGAAGCTGAAACGCGCATCCAAAGACAACAACCTGAAGTGGGCATGGTTCTCTCTGCTCATTTCTCCACGTATCTTCACGACCAAATGGTAGAGAAACGTGAGTTCGATATAAATAAATATGTTCTTTTGTAGTGCCTCTACGAGGCAGAAATCTAACAAATCTATTCAAAATCTCTCAAAATCT